>Ga0066376_10000567_pt1 | contig 34496 bp, 37 predicted proteins | sample Knorr_S15_td_Bot_FD_77009 | JGI IMG/M metagenome (GOLD analysis project Ga0066376, IMG submission 77009) | Marine microbial communities from Southern Atlantic Ocean transect - Knorr_S15_td_Bottom_ad_5009_LV_A | ecosystem: Environmental > Aquatic > Marine > Oceanic | place: Southern Atlantic... | reverse complement strand
GGGCATGAGACCCCACGACCTCAGGTCGAGCATAGGTCGGGCGAGCGCCGCCCGACTGCCTCCCAGGTCCACCCCCTGCTCTTCGGGCTCCAGTCGCTCTCCGAACGCGGTCACCCGGTAAGCGACCAGCTCGACCCGGAGAAGCCCGTAGTCGTCACCGGCCTCGAGGATCAGCGGTTGCTGAAGGCTGAGCGGCATCACCGTGTCCTGGCCCGGAAACGGGATCGCGATCCGAGGGGCGGAGTCCGGGACCAACGTGAGCATCAGGGGCTCTGGTTGGATCTCGGCCGGGTTTCCCTCACCGTCGGCGAACGACCAATCGAAGATGCCGCTACGCAGCGGGCTCCACGCGCCGCTGAAGCTGGCCCCTTCGGTCTGAAGCGTTACGACAGCGGTGCCCGACGAGTCCGTGAGCTCGGCCCCAGACAGGGGTCTGCTGACCCGCCCTTCGAACGTCAGGCTCGAACCGACTGGCAGCCGGAGCGGAGGGGGATCCCCGCGGTACTCATCCGGCGCCAGCCCGGTGTGCGGCGGATAGATCACCCCGACGATCAAGTCACTGACGAAGAGTGGGTCGATCGGCACGATCCGATACGTCTCAGATGCACCCCCTTCCACCGACTCGATATGGTATTCGATCGACGCGGTGACGGCTCGGAACACGTAGGACGCCCGATCGGCCATGAGCTCGAGCGGCTCGCTGCGGGCGATGTCGCCCGCTGCCTGCCAGGCGAGGACAAGACCGGTGCGCCCTGGTGCTTCCACGGTGAACTGGACGTCCGAACCGCGGAGGACCTCGACGGTCCCCGGCGAGACCACCATGGGTGGTAAGACGGGGTCGAGCATCATCCCGAGCGGCCGCGAGAGCGTCGCCCAAGCGTCCCACGAGCGAGCGGGGGTCGCGACGGCAATCCCGATGACAAGAACCGCAAGGGGAACAAGCGCGCCGAGCCCTCGCCGAGTCCACAACGACATGCGGATCCCGAGCTCTCCGGAAAGCTCAGGGCTCCCGTGCCGCTCCAGGTCCGCGACCGCTCTCGCAGCGGCCTGGTTGGCGAGGGCGGCCGACACGCCTTGCGGAAGGTCTTTGGCGAGCTCCATCGAGCCGCGCACGACGCCTGGCCTCAGGCCCGCCGCTCGCTCAACCACGCCCGCCAAGGGGGTTACTGCGAACCAGCGCTGGGCGAGTCGCCTGTACAGATAGTAGGCGCCGCCCGCAGTGACGATCAGGAGCGCATCGAGAAGGGCCGGAACGTCGCTCCCCTGGGTCCACCCCTCGGGTCCGGCCGCGAACCATGCGACGAGCAGCACGAGAACCAGGCTCGAGGCCAACCACGACCCGATCGCCCGCGCTGCGCGCACGCGAAGATGCTGTTCGACACTCGCGATCCTGCCACCCAGACGCTTGGAAGCCGGGCTCACGAAGCGGCCTGTCCCAGGACGTAAAGGAAGAGATTCACCCCCATGCGTAGCGCTCGCTCGCGGACCTCGGCCGGGTCGTCATGCACGTCCTCGTCTTCCCAGCCATCGCCCAGGTCCGATTCGTACGAATAGAAAAGTGCCAGTCGTCCGTCGTAGAATATCCCGAACGCCTGCGGGGGTTTTCCGTCGTGTTCATGAATCTTGGGCAGGCCATCCGGAAAGTCGTAAAAGGAGTGAAAGACCGGGTGGTCCGCCGGAATCTCGGTCAGCTCTGCATCGGGGAAAATCTCGACGATCTCTTCTCGAAACGACTCGTCCAGGCCGTAGTTGTCGTCCACATGGAGGAAGCCGCCCGCCAGCAGGTAGTCCCGCAAGGCGGCGCGCTCCTGCGGTGAAAACCTGACGTCCCCGTGCCCGGTCATGTACAGGTACGGGTGATCCTGCAGAGCCGGATCGAGCGGGCGGATGTTGACCTCCCGCGGTGCCACCGGAATGCCGGTACGCTCGCGGATCGCGGCCAACAGATTTGGGAGAGACGATGGGTTCGCATACCAGTCCCCGCCGCCCTCGTACTGAAGGCGGGCGATGGTGATCGAGTCGCCCATCTGGGCCTCGATCACCATGTCGGCGGGGGCGGCCAACGCCGCCATGAGCATCCAAATCATGCGTTTTCCGGACTGTCCCTGGTCTCTTGCACCATACGGTACACATCGTTGCGCGGTAGGTCGAGGCGCAGGGCGATCTCCTTCGCGACTTCCGAGGGTTTCAGCCCTTCCTGCAGCAGAGTCTGAGCAAGCGCATGAGCCTCCTCCCGACGCTCTTCTGCTATGCCGACCGTGTCCGCCACGACCCTTCCAGCCACGACTACGGTAACCTCACCCTTCGGGGTGTGGTCGCCGTAATACACGCATAGCTCCTCGAGGCTTCCACGTCTGATCTCCTCGTGGATCTTCGTCAATTCACGGGCGACGGCGGCCGGCCGCTCTCCACCGCATACGTCTCTTAGATCCTCAAGGAGACGTGCCGTCCTGCGAGGTGATTCAAACAGCACCACGGTCTCTGTGGAATCTCGTACTCGATCGAGCACTTCCCGTCGCCCCGCACCCTTGCGATCCGGAAAGCCCAGGAACGCGAAACGCGTCGAGGAGAGCCCTGAAGCGACGAGCGCCGCCAGAACCGCCGACGCGCCGGGAATCGGGACTACTGGGTGTCCCGCCGCAGCCACCGCAGAAACGAGGCGAGCTCCGGGGTCTGAGATGAGCGGCGTGCCCGCATCCGACACCAGAGCCAGGCTCTCACCGGCATCGAGCCACGCGAGCACCTGCGAGGTGCGGGCCTGCTCGTTGTGGGCATGTAGCGATACGAGCGGTGCCTTCGAGCTCACATGGGCGGCGAGCACGCGAGAGCGGCGTGTGTCTTCGGCGAGAATGCGCTCGACGGACCGCAGGACATCGGCAGCGCGAACCGACACGTCACCCAGATTTCCAATGGGAGTGCTGACGATATAAAGCGTAGACACGCGTGAAGATACACGAAGAGGCCGACCGAGTCGTCGCCCGATCGGCCTCGTTCATGCCGACGCTACTGGCTACAAATGCTCCAGAATCTTGTCTTCGATATGCTGGCGCGGGACGGCCCCGATCACCTTGTCAACCAACTCCCCATCCTTGAAGAAAAGAATGCTAGGAATCGACGTCACGCTGAAACGGGTGGTCGTGCCCGGGTTCGAGTCGATGTCCAGCTTCCCGACCCGCAGCCCCTTGTCCTCGTAATCGGCGGCCAGCGCCGCGACGTGGGGAGCCACGATTTTGCACGGACCGCACCAGGCGGCCCAGAAGTCGATCATATGGAGCCCCTCACCTTCTTCGATCTCGTCAACGAAGTTGTCGTCGGTGATCTCGAGAACCGTTTCGCTCGGTGCCATTCACCTCTCCTTGTAATCTTGACAGGGCAGACCGTACCATCTGCTGCCCCTCGCCCTCGGACGCAAACACGCCAGGACTTCATGTTCGTTTCATTCGACGCCGACCGCCCGTTCGATCATGTGGCAGTCGCTGTTACCTCACTGGAGGAGGGCTGCCGCCTCTACGAACTGCTGTCAGGCGTCACCCGTTCCAAACCCGAAGTATTAGAGGCCCAGGGAGTCCGAGTCACCTTTGTGGGTTCCGTCGAACTGCTCGAACCCTTGGGGTCCGAGACTCCCGTTGGCCGTTTTCTGCAGCGACACGGCCCCGGCCTGCACCATGTGGCTTACCGCACCGACGACATCGTGTCGGAACTCGCCCGACTCGAGGCCGAGGGCCTCGAGCTCATCGACCGAGTCCCGCGCCCTGGGGCGAACGGACACCGCGTCGCGTTCGTTCACCCCTCAAGCACCGACGGCGTCCTCATCGAACTCGTCCAACATTCAACCTGAGCCCGGTTACCTACCAAACCAACGAGGGTTCCCTCGGGTCGGCACAGTCCACTAGGGAACCTCTGCACAAGTAGGGCACGCCGCGCGCAGGGGTCTCGCAAGTCCAAGAGTAGGAACGACGACGAGTCGTAGTCATTCTACGGCGAGAAGGAGAGACGACCTCTTGGGCCGCGACCCCCCTGCGCCCATCACCGTTTGTTGACATACCCTGTCGGGTCGTGGGTTACGGCGGCACGGCCCCATCTTCGTCGTTGGCGCTCCTCGCCGTAGCTACGGCTATGCCTTCGTCGCGCCGCCTAGAATCTGGGGCCGTGGCGCCGTAACGCGGCGCGCCCTACTTGTGCAGAGGTTCCCTAGCCGCCCGCCATCACCTTTTCCAGGTCGACGTTCGTGACGAACCAACGCCCGCCACGATCCTGAACCACGTCGAAGGGGATCGCCATCACGGTGACGCCTCGTATCGTCATATCGACCACCACACGGGTCGTAGGGTGGTCTTGCCCGGCGACCATTTCCTGGCGCACGATGCGGTAGTCCTCGTGCCGTAGGATGGACGCGATCGCGTCCATCTGGATCTCGATGTCCTGCCGACGTTGGCAGGATAAGCCGCCAAATCACGATCCGATTTTCTTGAACATGCACCCGAAGGTGCTACCGGTATCAAGGACAGGCCCGTCACGGGTGCCGAAGATCCGGCCCATCGAGTTGAGGTCTCTCGCGTTCGCGGCCTGCAAGAAGCGCTCGACGGAAAGCTGGGCCGCGATATCCACAGTGCCCGGCGACTGAACTGCTGGTGTCGCGCAGCCTGTCGAGCCCACGGCGACGACGAGGAGGGCCGCGAAACGCAGCCGACGAGTCAGAACTGATCCAGTCATCGCCACTCCTCTAGACGGGGTTGGAGAAGGCCAATCAAATCTCGATGAATTACGTGCCTGCTGGAAGTCCTCCCGGGAGCGTCGGTCCAGATAAATCCTGGGAGCTGGCGGACCCGAACCATCTGTTCAGGGATATCAGGTCCTGGCCCAAACCGAGAACCGCTTAGACCCGAGAAGCCCGTGCTGACTCGCCGACCCATTCGCCTCCCCCGCCAAGCCGGGTTGCTCGCCATGCTCACCCTGGTCGCGTGCGCAGCTGAGGGCACGGGGCCGGACTCTCGAGACGCTGTAGACAGGGAGGCCTTCATCGCAAGCTTCGTCGATCTCCGTGTGGCCGCGCTGCTCAGCGAAGATGGGCACCTCACGGACGACAGCCGCATTGAGGTGCTCTCGAGCCACGGGGTGACCGAGGGCGACCTGACGGTCTTCGTGGAGGTCCACGGCCGGGATCTGGACTTCATGAGAGAGGTGTGGAATGAGGTAGAGATCAGGCTCGAGGAGAGGCGGCTTCCCGGAGAAGATCTCGGCGACCCGGTCGCGAACTGACCAGAAGGGTTCTAAGCGCCACCTGGGAGACGCAGACCCAAGGCGAGAGCTTCGCGGCCGCCGAGGGAAGCTCCGAACCGAATCACCCACCCCGAGACGAGAAAGAGGTCGAGCCCCAGATCGAGCAACGCGTCGAACGAGATTTCATCCCCCTCGATGTTCGTAAAGTCCAGCGCAACATGCCCCCCGACGTAGGGCGAGAAGACCACGTCGTCGCCCGAGCCTGTCCACCCGGCCACGAGGCCCACTGGAATGGAGACGAGTACGTCCTCGCCAACGCCGGCGCCGAGACCGGACCACCAAAGCACCTGGATGTCGGCCTCTTCGATCCCGGCGCTCAGAACACCCGAAATGTCGACACCCCCGCCGAGCGCGAAGTCACTGTCGGCTCCCTCGACGACGGCGACACGGTAGCCCAGCTCCAGCGATCCCGTTTCGTGCCGCCAAGTCGCCAGCCCGCCGATGCCGTCACCCGGCGAGAGACTGGTCAGGAAGGCAGCGAAGCCCAGCGGAGATGCCGGACCGATGAGAGGTGGGCTGTCCCAAGCAATTTGCCCAGACAGGGGCGGCGCGGCGACAGCGGCTAGGGTGATCACGAATAGAAGTCGGCGCACATCTCGCTCCTTTTGAAGCGTGCTTCGTGTGAAGTAACGTGATACCGCGCCGAGCCCATTCGGACGCCCGGTGCGGACCTTTGACCAAGGAGGTGCAAGTGTCGTTCCAACGCTTCTACAGCGGGGCCCCCTGGGAGCAGAAGGTCGGCTACTGCCACGCCCTCCGAGCCGGTGATCGGGTCTTCGTCACGGGCACGGCCTCCGTCAAAGAGGGGGGGGCGTACACGCCCCCGGTGACCCCTGTCGGCAGGCCGTGAGGTGCCTCGAGATCATCGCCACGGCGCTCGAGGGCGTCGATTCGAAGCTCAAGCACGTGACACGTACGCGGATGTTCGTGACGGACATCCGCCAATGGGAAGAATTCGGACGGGCCCACGCCGAGGCATTCGAGTCTCATCCGCCTACCACCACGATGGTCGAGGTCAACCGACTCATCGACCCTGAGATGATGATCGAGATCGAGGCGGACGCCGTCGTGCTGCCCGGAGGGGCCTGATGGGCGCCTGAATCGGGCCATGGTTGGCGAGCAGTGCCACCCCGAGTGGCCATGGGACTGCTCCCGGGCTAGTGTCCGTCGCTTATACAGTCCCAGGAGGTGCGATATGCGCGCGAAATCGGTCGTCGTATCAATGGTCTTACTCACGGTGGCCCCTCTGGTCTTCCCACAGGATGGCATAGCTCAAAGCAGTCCAGCTCACGCCCATATCGGGCACGTCGCCGACGCGTTCCGGGGCACCCCGGACGGCATGGGCCTCCTGGGGGCGGCACAGGCAGAGGCGGCGGTCGCCGCGCAGCACGCGGGCTTCGCTGCCCGGGATCTCACCGATCTGGACGGTATGAAGCGTCACATGGGTCATGTCCTCCACGCGCTCAACCCCGAAGAGGCCGAGAGCGGCCCGGGCGCCGGGTATGGAGCGCTCGCAGCCGCCCAGGGAGTCGCGCGGCATATCGCGCTGGCCGCTGCCTCTGAGGGCGCCTCCGATGGCGTGAAGACCCACGCGAACCACGTGGCGACATCCGCTAACAACACAGTCGAGCGCATCGAGAAGATGATCGAGCTCGCTAAGTCCGTTCAGGAATCCGAGTCGGCTTCCGACGCGGAAGAGATGGTCGAAGAACTGGCCGCTCTGGGTGCACTCCTGGCCGCGGGGGATGATGCCGACGGCGACGGCAGGATTGGATGGCAGGAGGGTGAAGGTGGCCTCGACGCCTCGGCGACCCATGTGGGTCTCATGAAACGCGGAGAGGGCCTGGGCGGCTGACCCCACGCCGAAGCCGGCGCTCCAGCTCATGGGCTGGGTCCCACCGAGGGCTCAGCCCATTTGCTTTTCCATCGTTTTGAGCTGGGCCGTGACGCCCCAGTGCCACCAGGCACTACCCCCAAGACGGCTACTCCCATTCGATCGTCGCAGGTGGCTTTGAACTGATGTCATAGGTCACCCGGTTGATCCCCTTCACCTCGTTGATGATGCGGGTCGAGATTCGCGCCAGCACATCGTGCGGAAACGGGTACCAGTCGGCGGTCATCCCGTCTCGCGAGGTGACGGCTCGGAGCGCCAGAACGTTCTCGTACGTCCGGGCATCTCCCATCACGCCGACGGACTGCACGGGAAGCAGGACCGCGAACGCCTGCCAGATTTCGTCGTACAGGCCCGCTCCCGTGATCTCCTCGAGGTAGATCGCGTCGGCCTCCCGGAGCGTGTCCAGACGCCCTGGCGTCACGGCGCCCAGGATGCGAATCGCGAGCCCCGGCCCCGGGAACGGGTGGCGGCGAACGAAGTCTTCCGGCAAACCCAACTCACGTCCCACCCGCCTCACCTCGTCCTTGAACAACTCCCTCAAGGGTTCCACGAGGCTGAACGGTACGTCCTCCGGTAGGCCTCCCACGTTGTGGTGCGTCTTGATCGTTACGGAAGGCCCCCCCGCCGACGCGGACTCGATCACGTCGGGGTAGAGCGTGCCCTGGACGAGGTACGTCGCACCGGTCCCCTCCCTCTTGGCCGTCCGCTCGAAAACATCGATGAACCGGCCCCCGATCGCCTTCCGCTTGGCCTCCGGCTCCACGACACCCTCCAGGTCTCCGAGGAAGAGGTCCGCAGCGTCCTCCACCACGAGCTTCATGTCGTAGTGCGCCCGAAACATGCTCTCCACCTGTTCGCGCTCGTTTTTCCGAAGCAGCCCGTGGTCCACGAAAATGCACGTGAGCCGATCCCCGATCGCCCGATGAACCAGCACCGCCGCGACAGACGAGTCCACTCCGCCCGATAGGCCGCAGATGGCGGTGGCGTCCCCGACCTGCTCGCGAATATGTGCGACCGTATCATCGATGAACGCGTCCGCTGTCCAGGTTGCCTTGCACCCAGCGACGTCGAACAGGAAGCCCGACAAGATTTCGCCGCCTCGGCTGGTATGCGCCACCTCGGGGTGAAACTGGACCGCGTAGATCGGTCGGTCCGTGGCCCGGAAGGCCGCGACCGGAAGGGTGTCCGAGCTCGCGAGGCTCTCGTATCCCGGCGGAGGCACATCCACGTGGTCTCCATGCGAGCACCAAACCGTCGTTGTGTCGCCGGCCACGAAGTCACGAAAGACACCCACTGGATTCGAGATCGTGAGTTCGGCCCGACCATATTCGCGCCGGCCGTGCTCCACCTCAGCGCCTTCTAGATGCGCGATGAGGTGGAAGCCGTAGCAGATGCCGAGCACAGGGATACCGCTCCTGAGTAGGGCTGGATCTGTCGTCGGCACACCCTCGTCGTAGACCGACGACGGCCCCCCGCTGAGAATCACCGCGGCCGGATTTCATGCCTTGATCCACTCCAACGAACGATCGGGAGGGTGGATCTCGCAGTACACGTTCTCCTCGCGGATGCGACGCGCGATGAGCTGGGTGAACTGTGACCCGAAGTCGAGAATCAAGACACGATCGTGGGTCATGTCTCTCCGCGTATGAGGTCGCTGAGGGTCTCACGCTCGCGGATGAGCGTGACCTCTGAGCCGTCCACCATCGCCTCTGCCGGGCGGAGCCGCCCATTGTAGTTGGACGCCATGGCAAAGCCGTACGCACCCACGGTCCGGACGGCGAGCAGCTCTCCCGGCTCCGGCACCGGCATGGTTCGATCCCGGGCCAAAAAATCCCCGGATTCACAGATGGGACCCACGACGTCGACGCCTTCCTCCGGCGCAGAAACCGGATCGTTCACCGACTCGATCTGGTGAAAGCCCCCGTAGTGACTCGGCCGGATCAACTCGCTCATGCCACCGTCCACGATCACGAAGGTCTTGTCGCCGCTCCGCTTCACGAACTGCACACGAGTGAGCAGGAGGCCGGCGTCGCCCACGATGGATCGGCCTGGTTCCAGGATCAGCCGTAGTCCGACGTCACGCACCCGAGGCACGATCATCTGGGCGAGCGCGCCGATGTCCATGCCCGGCTCGTCACCGTAGGGGATGCCGTACCCGCCTCCGATATCCAGGTACTCCAGGCTCACCCCGAGACTCTTCACCGCGGCCACGAGTTCGAGCACCCTGTCCAAGGCGCGAGCGTAGGGGTCGGGATCGAGAATCTGAGAGCCGATGTGCACGTCGATGCCGAGCGGAACGAGATGGGGCCGATCACCAGCCCACGCATACAGATCGAGCGTCTCGTCCCAGGGCACGCCGAACTTGGTCGCCGCGGTGCCGGTCCGTGTGTACTCGTGAGGCGTCTTCGCGAACACGTCCGGGTTCACCCGGACACCGAAGGGCGCCTTCTTGCCCGATCGAGTCGCGACGTCATCGATCCGCTCCAGCTCCGCGGCGCTCTCCACATTGAAGGCGTAGATCCCCGCGTCGAGCGCGGCGCCGATCTCCTGTTCTGTCTTCCCTACGCCAGCGAAGAGGACCCGGTCGGTCGGAATGCCGGCCTGCATGACCCGGTAGAGTTCGCCCTCGCTGGTAATGTCGGCTCCGCACCCCAGGGCGTTCAGCCGCCTGAGAATCGACAGGTTACCGTTGGCCTTCACGGAATAGGCCAGAAGATGATCGATGCTCGCGAACGCCTCGTGAAAGGCGGCTACCCGGTCTTCGATTCGGCGAATGTCGTAAACGTAGAGAGGGGTGCCGAAGCGCTCGGCGAGCTCGGCGGCCCAGAGATCTCCGCACTGGAGCCGCCCTTGGCTCCGAGGGAACGGCTCGGTCAATAGGCTCTCGCCCAGGCCACCTCTACACTCGAGTCCCCTTCTCCGGACACGCACTTTGCCGGTGCCGTGTCGGATCGGAATTCCTCGCCGGGCAAAGCCCGGATCGTCGCCTTGGTACGCTCCTTGACCGTATCCTCAACCGCGGGATCTCCGCTCCAGCCCGTATAGACGAAGCCCGCCCCGCCCTCGAACGCCTCCTCCAACTCTCCGAGACTGTCGACCCCCCGCACCGTGTTCGCCTCTCGACGGGCAAGCGCAGCATCCCTCAGTTCAGTCTGAAACGTCTCCAGGCGGTCAGGCATCTCGGCCAACACTTGAGCCTCGGGCAGGAAAGCCTTCCGCTTCTCCCCCTCGGGAGTGATCCGGCGAGCGAGCGCGATCTGGCCTTGCTCGATATCTCTCGGGCCGATCTCCATGCGGAACGGGACGCCCTTCCGCTCCCACTCGAAGTACTTCGCTCCGGGAGAGAGGTTTTCGCGGGCGTCGATCTTGGCACGGATGCCTGCCTCTCGAAGCCGGGCGAGAACCTCGTCCGCCTTGGTGAGAACCGTCGACAAGTCCTCACCCTTGAGAATTGGGACAATGACCACCTGGGTCGGGGCTAAACGGGGTGGTACCACGACACCTGCGTCGTCACCATGGGTCATGATCAGAGCGCCGATCAGGCGGGTCGAGACACCCCACGATGTGTTCCACGCGAACTCCTCTTTGCCCTCCTCGGACTGGAACGTGAGATCGAACTGCTTCGAGAAGTTCTGGCCAAGGAAGTGCGACGTCCCCGCTTGCAGTGCCTTGTTGTCCTTCATCAGGGCTTCGCAGGAGTAGCTCCGCACGGCTCCCGCGAACTTCTCGGACTCCGACTTGAGGCCGGTGATCGGCGGCATGGCCATCCACTCGTCCATGAATGTGCGGTACAGGCCGAGTATCAGCTCCGTCTCTTTCTCGGCCTCCTCCGCAGTCGCATGTGCGGTATGGCCCTCCTGCCATAGGAACTCCGAGGTGCGCAGGAACAGCCGCGTCCGCATCTCCCAGCGCACCACGTTGGCCCACTGGTTTATGAGGACGGGAAGATCTCGGTAGCTCTGAACCCACTTGGCGTACATCGAGTAAACGATCGTTTCGGACGTCGGACGAATGACATACGGCTCCTCGAGTTCCTTTCCACCAGCCCTCGTTACGATCGCCAACTCCGGCGCGAATCCCTCTATGTGCTCCTTCTCCCGCTCGATGAAGCTCATCGGGATCAGGAGCGGGAAGTACGCGTTCTCGTGACCGGTGTCCTTGAACATCGTGTCTAGAGCCCGCTGCATGTTCTCCCAGATGCCGTAGCCCCACGGCCTGATGACCATGCTGCCCCGCACAGGCGAGTGATCGGCAAGCTCGGCTCGCAGCACGACCTCGTTGTACCAGGCGGAGAAGTCCTCCGCCTGCGGGGTCAGTTTCTTGTTGTCAGCCATCGGTCTGGTCGGTTGTCTGGTGAGTCGTCGACTGAGCCTCGCGCTCGGATCGACGCAGTCGCGCTAAAGCGAACGTGCCCGGTAGGACGAAAAGCAATATCGAGGTGCCGATCCATGTCGTGCGAAACTGAAACGGCAGCGTGGGCGCGATCAGCCAGGCCACGACGGCTCCGCCCCCGGTGGCCAGCAGCATCGCGCCGAACAAGATGAGCCATTCCAGGATGTCGAGACGGCGAATCGCGCGGTTCGCCACCACGCTGGCCGCCTTGGCGGCCGCCCTGTCTGCGCGGGTCGCGCTGTCGCTCACAGATCAGCCAGAGCGATCTCGCGCTCCTCCCCCGTGCTCATGTCGCGCGAGACGACGCAGCCCCTTGCGAGTTCTTCGGGACCCACGATGAGAACCGAGGCCGCCCCTTCGCGGGCCGCCGCCTTCATCTGCTTGCCGACCCCCTGCTCACGGAGCGCATAAGCGACCCGGCTTCCCCGACCCCTGAGCTCGTGAGCGATCCTCAGCGCCTCATTCCGCTGGTCCGGGGAGACGATGACGATGAAGTAGTCCAAGCCACGGTCGTACGCAGGCACCAGGCCGCGCTCCTTGAGGAGCTCCGCGAGCACCACATCGCCCATCCCGAATCCGGTGGCGGGTAGCGGCTCTCCACCCACGAGCTCCAAGAGCCGATCGTATCGGCCTCCACCGCAGATCGCGCGCAACTCGCGTTTTCGGTCGAACAGCTCGAATACGATTCCGGTGTAGTAAGCCAACCCCCTCACTATGCGCAGGTCGACCTGCACGAAGTCACCGAGGCCCATCGCATCCAGCGAGTCCAGATAACGCTCGAAGTCGGCGATCCGGTCAGAGATTTCCTCGCCCTTCCGCAACTCTGAATCGATGTCGTCCAGCGACTCGACCAGGAACACGTCCAATGCCTGGTTCGCGAGGTCCTCTGACAGCCCGTCGCCCACGAGTTTCTCCAGCACCGACTCCTTGGGAGCGCGTTCGAGCTTGTCCGCGGCTGAGAGGACGCTGGCCATCGCGTCCTCAGGTACCCCGAGCTTCCTCAACAGCATTTGTTGGAGTCCGCGGTCCGACACCCTCGCGACGAAGTCATCCGCGGTCAGACCGAGCTCGCGCAGGCCATCGATCGCCACGGCGAGGATCTCGGCATCCGCTGCGACGTCTGCTTCGCCCACGACGTCCACATTCCACTGGAAGTGCTCTTTGAGACGCCCACGCTGCTGCCGCTCATATCGAAAGAGCTGGGGCATCGTGAACCACCGAATCGGCTTGCTCATTCCCCGACTGCGATCGCCGAGGATCCTCGCCAGAGACGGTGTCATCTCTGGCCGAAGCGCTACCTCGCGGTCGCCCTTGTCGGTGAAGTTGTAGATCTGGCCGACGATCTCTTCTCCGCTCTTCTCAACGTAGAGGGCGAGGGGCTCCAACAACGGACCGTCATACTCCGAGAACCCGTAGCGCTGGGAGACCCGGCGCCACGCTTCACAGATATGAGACCGAAGAGCGAACTCTTCCGGCGGGAAGTCCCTGAAGCCGGGGAGACGCGAAAACGCCGAGGTAGCCATTGTGGCGCGGAATTTAGAAGGCTGGCCAAGATCTACAATGGGCTCGTACGTGCGGCCGTTGCTTGGATCGGGACCTAGCGACCGGTCAGGGGCTCCCTGTCCAGGAGCTGAAGCGCGCTGCCCACCGTATGCACTGAGCCGGTGACCACCACGGTGCCCTGCCCCGCGTCCGCTCGGGCCTGCCGAAGCGCCCGCTCGAAATCAGCCTCGAGGGAGACGGTCGTGATCTTTCGGACCATGTGCGCCGCCTCCTTGGGATCCCAGCGGCGCTCCGGTGGGGCCGATGGCGGCTGAGTCAGCACGGCCGCGTTACACCGGGACAGCAGCGGAGGCAGCATCCTGTGCCAGTCTTTGTCCCCCAGGACCCCGACCAGGGCTACCAACGGTCTGGGGAGGTCGAGTCGGTCAATCGTGTCGACGAGTGAATGGATGCCGGCCGTATTGTGTGCCACGTCGAAGAGCCAGGTGCCGTCGTCGATGACCTCTATCTGGTCCCGGCCGTAATACTCGACGGAGCGTATACCCTCGAGGAGCGTGCCGGCATCGGGGCGCAGCGCCGCCGGGAGATAGCTCAGGACCTCTACCGCGAGCGCCGCGTTGGTGGCTTGGTGGCGTCCGACGAGCGGGGTCTCCACGGAGAGGGGGCCCCACATCGATGTGTCGAGCTCGAACGCGGTGCGGTCGTGGGCCACGGACACCTCGCGGACCGCATCGGCGGGTAGTATGACCAACGGCGCCCCGACCCGCCTGGTGACTTCGCGGAAGACCTCGAGTCTCGCGGGGTCAGATTCGGCAGTGATGAGCGGAACGCCCGGCTTCACGATGCCGGCCTTCTCATGAGCGATCTGGTCCAGAGATTCCCCCAAGTAATCCGCATGGTCCATCGCCACGTTCGTGATCGCCGCGACCTCAGGCCGCAGCACGTTCGTGGCGTCGAGTCGGCCCCCGAGACCGACCTCGACCACCGCAACCTCCACACCCTCCTGAGCGAACGCGTGAAACCCTAGCACGGTCACGGCCTCGAAGAACGTGAGACCGAAGCGAAGAACCGCCTCTCTGACCTCTTCCGCGCGCAGGAGGAGGTCGTCCTCCGAAAGCGGTTCCCCACCGACGAGCATGCGTTCCCGAAAGGAGCAGAGGTGGGGCGAGGTGTAGCAGCCCGCGCGGATACCACTCGCGTTCAAGACCGACGCGAGGGTGGACGCGACCGAGCCCTTGCCGTTGGTACCGCCGACATGAATCGTCCGATAGATCAGGTGCGGATCGCCTAGCGCCTCCAGGGCTCTCTCGGTTCGCTCGAGTCCCCAGTGTACGCCCGTGGCGAGCGGCGGGAAGAGCCGACCGACGAGCGAATCGGCGAACGGTAGATCAAGACGATCAGGCGCTGCGGCGCGCGAGTCCGTTACTCGGTCCACCCGGCGAACTGGTGTCGGAGAAGCAACGCGATGGTATCTCTGATCTCACGCCGGTCTACCACGCGGTCGATCATGCCGTGCTCTAACAGGAACTCCGAGCGCTGGAAGCCCTCCGGGAGCGCCTGCTTGATCGTCTCCTCGAGAACACGCGGGCCTGCGAAGCCGATCAGGGCCTCCGGCTCGGCGATGTTCACGTCACCGAGCATGCCGTACGAGGCCACCACGCCTCCGGTGGTCGGGTGCGTCAGCACCGAGATGAACGGGATCGCGGCTTCGTGGAGACGCGCCAACACGGCTGAGGTCTTCGCCATCTGCATGAGCGAGTAGATCCCCTCCTGCATGCGGGCTCCGCCCGAGGCGCTCACGATGATGAATGGGACTCCTCGCTCGAGTGCGACGCGTCCCACGCGAGCGATCTTCTCACCGACCACCGAGCCCATGGAGCCTCCGATGTAGTCGAAGTCCATGACTGCTAGCGCGATGTCGATCCCGTCGAGCTGTCCGGTGCCCGTGATCACCGCCTCGGTCTTCCCCTTCGCTTCGGCCGAGGCGATGCGTTCCGAATATGGCTTCAGGTCGCGAAAGCCGAGCGAATCGTATGCGCGAAGCTCGTCGTTCAGCTCCTCGAACGACCCCGCATCCGTGAGCATGCTGACGTACGCGTCAGCCGAAATCCGCAGATGGTGCGAACACGTCGGGCACACATGAAGGTTTTGGGCAAGCCGTTCGCGATAGAGGATCTCGCCGCACCCTGGACACTTGTCGAACACATCCGACGGGACATCTCGTCGATCCTGAGCCTTGAGCGGCTTCTTATCCTTTCGGAACCAGGCCATCGAACTCCTACCGTTCGTGAGCGACCCGGACGGCGATCGCGACTGCGACCCAGGACATGAGGAGGAACGTCCCTCCGTAGCTCACGAACGGGAGTGGGATACCGGTGATGGGCACGACCCCAACGGTCATACCGACATTCACAAAGATGTGGACGAGCCAGGCCCCGAAGATACCGAGCAGCACCAGGCCGGCAAAGGGATCCGGAGACGCCGCAGCCATGCGCACGAGACGCATCAGGACGTAACCAAAGGCCAGAATGGCGAGCGCAGTACCGACGAATCCGAGCTCCTCGCCTACGATGCTGAAAATGAAGTCCGTATGCTGTTCGGGAAGGAAGTCGTAGCGCTTCTGGGCCCCCAGTGTGAACCCTTGTCCGGTCAGTCCCCCGCTACCGACCGCCACCTTGGACTGAATGAGATGATAGCCGGCTCCCCGCGGATCGACCTCGGGGTCGAGAAACACCAGGATGCGGTTCTGCTGATAGGGTTTGAGAGAATTCCACAGTGGGCGAGAGATCGTACCCGCCGCGAAGTTGGCGAGCACCACCGCCACGGATTCGAACAGGAAGAGCCGGTATCGATACAGATACAGGAATCCGACGACGGCCACGATGTAACCCGACCAGATCATCGTGTCGTACGAGAGAATCAAGCTCGCGGCAGGGCTCGCGACCAGCAGGAGCAGCGCCACCGGCGTGCCGGCCCAGAACAGGACTGCAAACAGGATTCCTCCGAATGCCATCGCCGTCCCAAGATCCGGCTGCAACATCACCAGCGCCAAAGGAATACCGACTAGGACGGAGGGCACGAGAAGGTCGCGAAGCGAGGTCAGCGGCTCTTTTCGCTGTGACAATAGCCGGGCCAGTATCAGGATCGTCGCGATCTTCGCGACCTCAGCAGGCTGAAAACCGAATCCTCCGATTCGAATCCAGCTCTTCACACCGGCTGCTGTGCCGGAACCGGTTCCGATGACCAGAGTCGCGGCCAGGAGGACCACGCTGAAGACGTAGGCCGGCACCGCGACCCATTCCAGCCAGCGCAACGGGACCCGAGACACCATGGTGAACGCCACGATCGCGATCGCGAACCACATGCACTGCTTAACCCACGCATTCTCGGTGACCGCATTGGGAACGTAGACGACCCCGGCCGAGTAGATCATCGCGACGCCGAAGAGCGTGAGCCCAATGATCGCGAGGACGAACGCCGGGTCGAGCGCCCACCTATCGAACAGACGGGTCATCGCGACCCCGGACGTGGTGTCAGGTAGCGCTCGCGGTACCATGCCGGCACCGGCCCGACGCTGATGTGCTCCCCGTAGGTCTGGATCGTATCGATCGGGATGCCATACTTGCTTCGCAGATAGAAATCTGCCGTCTTCGAGACAATCGGTGCGGCCGTGCCAGACCCGCTGGAGCCGAATTCCACGATCGCGACGACAACGATCTCAGCCGGCTCGCCGAACGGTCCGACCATGCCAGCGAACCAGGCATGGTCCTCGACCAGACCCGCTTGGCTGAGGGTCGTCTCCCCCGTCCCCGTCTTCCCGAGCACCTCCCAGTACTCGAGCGCGGTGCCAACGTGCGCAGTCCCGCCCAGCGCTGTGGCATTACGGAGACCCTGCCGCAGGGTGGCGAGGTGCTCGGGGTCCAGGTTCAAGGACCACCCCTCACCGAGCTCGACCCCTCGAGCCAACGTAGGCGAGGGCGCTGACCCATCTCGCGCCAGAGCAACGTAGAATTGAGCCATCTTCAGCGGTGTCTGGGAGTTCGGCCCCTGCCCGATGGCCAAATTGAGCACCTCTCCCTCCCGGGGGCTGTAGTTGAAGCGCCGCTCCCAGAACTCACGCCCGGCCGGGAAGATGCCCACCGATTCCTGCGGAAGGTCGATGCCGCATCGCTGACTGAACCCGATCTCGGTCGCGCGCCTCATGAGGTTGTCGAGCCCTACCCGAAGCCCCAGCTGGTAGAAGTAGACGTCGCACGAGTTGCCTATCGCTTCAGCCAGGTTGTTGAAGCCGTGACCCTCGCGCTTCCAGCACCTGTAGGTACGGTTCCCGAACTCGTAAGAGCCAGTGCACGGTGCCCGCATGTACTCGTCCGAAGTCACGACCCCCAGGTCGAGAGCGATCGCGGCCGCCGCAAGCTTCCAAGTGGATGCGGGCGCATACAGACCGAGGACCGCCCGGTTGTACAGCGGTTTCTGCTCGTGTGTGTTGAGTTCGTTCCAGAGACCAGTCGCGATGCCTCCCACGAAGTCGTTGGAGTCGTATCCCGGAGCGGAGTACAGGGCGAGCACGCCGCCGTCCGCGGGGTCGAGCGCGATCACCGCGCCGGACATCGAGTCCGGGAAGATGCTGTGGATCCACTCTTGGAGATCCAGGTCGATATTCAGATGCAAATCTTGCCCAGGCTCCCCGGGGTCCTGCCGGAACGCAGCGAAATCGCCGATAATCCGGCCGCGCGCATCCATCTCGACGTACTTGAGGCCCTGACGCCCCTGCAGTGTCTCTTCGTACTGCTCCTCGATTCCCGTCCTGCCGACGACCATCCCCTGCTGGTAGCGCGTGTCGGAGAACTCCTCCGACACCAGCTCCTCGGCCGTGATCTCACCGACGTAGCCGAGCAAATGGCCGGACGACTCTCCGACCAGGTATCTGCGGCGCGGCCTCATCTCGATGTGGACGGTGGGAAACTCCGCCCTCCGCTCCTCGAACGCACTCACTACGGCGAAGTCGGCGTCCGCATCGACCACGAGGGGTTGCCGTCCATAACGCTGAAGAAACGCGAGAAGTCGATCGATTCGGGCCTCCGACATCTCCATGTACTCGCCCATGCGTTCGAGCGTCGCGCGGATGGAGTCCCGGGGGGCAGGCAAGAGCGTGATGGCGTAGCCCGGCACATTGTCGGCGATGATTCGCCCTTCACGATCGTAGATCGTACCCCGCGGCGCGGGCACCGGGAGCTGCCGGATCCTGTTGGAGCGCGCACGCAACTCCCAGCTATCAGATCCCAGGACCTGAATGCGGAAAAAGGCCACAGCCAAGACGCCCATGAACAGCGCGACAACTACGTAGGCCTGGTGAGCGCGCCGGCGACGTTCGTGGGGGTGATGAACGTTCATCCTGGAACGTCCCGCCAAAGTCCGGTCAGCGCCATGAGCACGATTCCCACTCCGGCGGCATAAGCGCCTCCGATGAGGCCTTGGACCATGACCTGATCAAGGAAGGGTTGCCTCAGGGAATCGCCGACCATGATCCAATGGACGAGGTCCCGCACCCACTTCCCGAGCACGAAGTACGAGACCAGAAAGAGCAGGGAGTCGCCGACGAAGAGATCCCGCGTGATCGCTCCGAGCGCCCCGATCAGCGTCATCGCGACACTGTTGGCACCGAATGAGAGGACGCTCAGTGCGTCCTCCAGCAGCCCGAAGAACAGCCCCAGAGCCCCTGCCCTGCCCATGCCCACCTCCCGGGCGGACAGGAGGAGCGCGACCGTCAGGAGGTCGGGCGCCTCACGCCCGAGCCCGAGTCCGACATGAAGCATGAGGTGCAGGACAAACAGCACCCCTACCAGCAGCCATACTCGGGCGTCGGTCCTCACGGCATCCGGCCCTCTGAAATCGCTTGCTCCCGAGTAGCAAGCGAGTCCGCCCCCCAAATCTGAGCCAGATCCAAATCGGCGCGATCCGTCAAAACGATGACGTGTGTGACGGATCCCGGTTCCACCATCGGTTCGAGCCGGTACGCCTTTCTCCACCGGCCCTCTACGTCCTCGACCCCACCGATCCGTCCGATCGGAATCCCCCGAGGGAGAACTCCCGCGAGGCCGCTCGTGACCACGAGGGTCCCCCGTGGAGCGGACTCGTAGTAAGCGGTGCCGTTGAGGACCAACCGGTCCTCCTCTCTGAACGTGCCCCGCCGATTCTCGACGATGCCGTACATGGTTCCGTTCTCGAGCATCGCGCTCGCGCGGAAGTCGGGATGGGTCCAGTCCATACCCAATGAGATCTCCTCACGGACCTCCAGGATACGCCCTACGAGGCCGTGACGACTCACGACAGGTGCTCCCATCGTGATCCCATCCCGGCTGCCTAGCTGGACGATGAACATGCTCTCCGATCCAGGCGTGCCCCCACGCAGCACCGAAGTCGCCTTGAACGATGGCTCAACCCGCTCGGCCAGATCCAACAGATTGCGCAGCGTCCGATTCTCATCGCGGAGAGCAGCCTGCGTCGAGAGCGAGGCCGCGAGCGAGTCGAGCTGCTGCCGCAACACCGCGACCTGGACCCTGTTGTCCCAGGCTGCGACCAGGCGCGCCTGTGTCGCGATGAACGGCCGCAACACCGTGACGCGCATGGACCAGGCGATGCGATGCTGCGCAGGACCAGGCAGGTACGACGTGGTCAGCGCGAGAAGGAGGCAGGTTACTGCGAGGGCACCCTGACGTCGGCCCGGCGTCGTCTCCGGCTCTGGCCCGTACGCCGGCACGGTCTACCCGCCTACTGAACCAGGACGGTGCGGTACTTGTGCAGGTCGTCGAGGATTCGGCCCGCGCCCCGCACAACACACGTCAGCGGCTCTTCGTCTACGTGGATCGGCAGGTTCGTCTCGTGCTGCAGCAGTCGATCGAGTCCTCTGATGAGCGCACCGCCCCCCGTCATCACGATGCCCCGATCCACGATGTCCGCGGACAGCTCCGGCGGCGTGATCTCGAGCGCCCGGCGGACCGCCTCGACGATCGCCTGGATGGGCTCTTGGATGCACTCCCGGACCTCTTGGGAGTGAACGTTGACGGTCTTGGGAATCCCGGAGACCAAATCCCGACCCTTCACGTCCATCTCGCGCTCTTCACCGAAGTCGAAGGCCGAGCCCACCTGCATCTTGACCGCCTCTGCGGTCGGCTCGCCGATGAGGAGATTGTAGTTCTTGCGCAGGAACGTCACGATCGCGGTGTCGAGCTCGTCTCCACCCACCCGAATCGAGGTGTTCGACACGATGCCAGACAACGCAATGACGGCGATTTCCGTGGTCCCGCCGCCAATGTCGATGACCATGTTCCCGGTCGGCGTCTCGACCGGGAGTCCCACACCGATCGCCGCCGCCATAGGCTCGTCGACCATATAGACCGCCTTGGCTCCGGCAGACATCGCGGAGGACCGAACGGCTCTGCGCTCGAGCTCCGTGATTCCCGAGGGCACGCCGACTACGACACGCGGCTTGATGCGAAAGACGCGCTTCTGAGTGACCTGCTTCAGAAAGTGCCTGAGCATCATCTCGACCACGTCTACGTCGGCGATGACACCGTCCTTGAGAGGACGAATCGCCTCGATGCCCTCGGGAGTCCGGCCGAGCATGCGCTTGGCCTCGAGCCCGATGCCCATGATGCGACGGCTCCCCCGATCGACGGCAACGACCGAGGGCTCGTTCAACACGATGCCCTCACCCTTCACATAGATCAGAGTATTCGCAGTGCCGAGGTCGACTGCGATGTCGTTAACCGGGACGAGACGTCCCGAGCTGAACCAGCTGCTCAGTCCGGACAAGCTTCCAAGGGTCTGTAGGGCGATGTCTTCGGGGCTGCTAAGCCCTGCTTTTTGTGCCGCCGCGGGCCAAAACGGCCTGAGAACGTACGTTTACTTTTCGTTCGATGCCAGTGTGCCGCAACGCTTTCCGTGATTCTGGGTGCCTTCAACTCGTACCGGTACTTCCGAACCCTCCCTCCCCCCTGGCCGTATCGGTCAATTCGTCCGCTTCGATGACCTCGAGGGCTTCGAACCGAGCGAATACCAACTGCGCGATGCGTTCCCCCCGCAGAAGCGTCACGGGCTCCGGACCGAGGTTCTGCATGATGATTCTGACCTCCCCGCGATAGTCCGGATCGATCGTGCCCGGGCTGTTGGGAAGTGTGATCCCATGCTTCAGCGCGAGTCCCGAGCGGGGTCGCACCTGGCACTCGACGCCTTCCGGCAACTGCATGATCAAGCCCGTACTCACGAGTCGAATCTCGTCCGGCTGGAGGACGACTTCAGATTCGGCTGAGCGAATGTCGTATCCGGCCGCTTGGGGCGTGGCCCGTTCAGGAAGAGGCAGATCTGGATTGGACGCGAGCCGACGAAATCGCACCGCCGAGGGCTCGGTCACACCTGCGCCGGGCCCGACAGGAAGTCGTCCACGCCGTGGCACTTCATGCCGAAGGCGTCGGCTACTCCTTGGCAGGTGACGTGCCCGCTCACGACGTTCACCCCCAGCTTGAGCGCCTGATCGTCCACGCACGCCTGCCGCCAGCCTTTCCCGGCCAGCGCGATAGCGTACGGGAGCGTCGCATTGGTCAGTGCGAGCGTGCTCGTCCTCGGGACACCGCCCGGCATGTTCGCGACCGCGTAGTGGATGACGTCGTCCACCACGTAGACCGGATCTTGGTGTGTCGTCGGGCGTATGGTCTCGACGCAGCCGCCCTGGTCCACCGCGACGTCAGCGATGACCGTGCCAGCCCGCATGAGACCGAGGTCCGCTCGCGTGATCAGACAAGGGGCCCTGGCCCCTGGAATCAAGACGGCTCCGATGATGAGGTCGGCGTCCTGGACCTGCTTTCGAATCGCGTACCGCGTGCTGTACAGAACGTTGACGTTCGCCGGCATGATGTCGTCCAGATAGCGGAGCCGGTCGAGGTCGATGTCCATGATGTACACCCGTGCGCCGAGGCCCGCAGCCATCTTGGCTGCGTTGGTGCCCACGACGCCGCCCCCGAGGATCAGCACCTTCCCCGGCAGGACGCCCGGCACTCCGCCAAGCAAGACGCCGAGCCCCCCCTGCGGCTTCTCCAGGTACTTCGCACCCTCCTGCACAGCCATGCGCCCAGCGACCTCGCTCATGGGCGTGAGTAGCGGGAGCTCTCCAGTCGGCAGCTCGACGGTCTCGTACGCGATCGCCACGGCCCCCGACTCGATGCATGCCTTGGTCAGGGCCTCGTCGGCGGCGAAGTGGAAGTAGGTGAAGATGACCTGATCCTTCCGCATCCTCCCCCACTCGGCTTCGATCGGCTCCTTCACCTTCATGATCATTCCGGCCTGAGCCCACACGTCACCGGCTGAGTCCGCGATAGTCGCGCCCGCTTCACTGTAGAAGTCATCTGTGAAGCCACTGCCCGACCCGGCGCCCCTCTCAATCACGATCTGATGCCCCGACTCAACCAGCATCTCTGTGCCAGCAGGCGTGAGAGCCACTCTGTACTCGTCGGGTTTGATCTCCTTCGGTACGCCGATCAGCATCGCGATCTCCGCTTCATTGGTTCGAGTGATCTCAGGCCGCTTCAGGACCCAAGCGGAGGATGAACTGGTTGGCAGGAGCGTAGTAGCGCTCGGCCGCGCGATGCACGTCATCCACAGAGACTTCATCGATCTTCTCGAGGAGGCCGTCCAAGCCGAGGAACGGCTTGTCGTGCAAGGCGAACGACGCCAGCCGATAGAGTCGGGATCCCGTGGACTCGAGCGACAGCATGACCTGACCCTTTACCTGCCTCTTGGTCTGGTCCAGCTCGTCTCTCGACAATCCTTCCGATGCGATCTTGGCGAGTTCCGTAGAGATCGCCTCGACCGCGGCATCCGCGCTCGCGGGTCGAGTGCCCACGTAGACTCCGGACACACCGCACACACTGTAGAAAGACTGATAGGTAAAGACTGAATAGCAGAGGCCCATCTCCTCACGGACCTTTTGGAAGAGTCGAGAACTCATGCCGCCGCCAAGCGCAGACGACAACAACGCGAGAGGATACCGGTTGGGGTCCTCATGGCCAGGCACCTTCGTCCCAAAGACCACGTGGGTCTGCGCGGTGGCTCGAGCGACATGTTCCTCACCAGAACGGACTGACTCCGGTGCGCTGACCGTAGCATTCACCGCACTACCGGTCCGCGACCCAAACAGATGCTCGACCGTCTCCACGAGCTTGCCGTGGGAGACATTGCCGGCCGCGGCCACGATGAGGTTCTCGCCTCTATATGTGTCGTTGTGAAGAGCTCGCAGCGTGTCGGCGGAAAGCTCGGCAACCGACTCCTGGCTCCCGAGAATCGAGCGCCCATACGGGTGGCCCCTCCAGAGTCGATCCGAGTGGAGCTCGAAGATCAGATCGTCCGGGGTGTCCTCGACCTGAGCGATCTCCTCGAGCACGACCTCACGTTCCAGGTCCAGATCTTCCGGTCGGAGCAGCGGCGACAGCGTCAGGTCAGCGAGAACGTCCAACGCTTCGTCCAGGTGCTCATCCAGGACCCGAGCCTGGTACGACGTGTGCTCGCGGCTGGTATAGGCGTCGAGTGAGCCTCCAAGGCCCTCCAAAGCGAGTGCGATCTCGGCGGCGGAACGCTTCTCCGTACCCTTGAACACCATGTGCTCCAGCAGGTGGCTCACGCCGCTGCTCGGGTCAGGCTCGTGAACCGCACCCTGCTTCACCCACACCCCGACCGCGGCAGATCGCACCGACGGGATGTATTCGCTGAGGACGCGGACTCCGTTGTCCAACACCGTCTCGGCCATCTGATCGGTGCCGTCGGACGCACGGCCCACGCGGGGCTCGGGGGACAGCACCGTGGGCACGGACTGCTGTCCGTGCCCACGATTACCCGTCGTCGTCACTGCAGTGAGCCTCAGCCTTCGCTGGCCTCAGCGTCGTCTCCGCTATCGGCGTCGTCTCCGCCATCGGCCGCGCTGGCGCCGTCAGCATCGCCAGCCTGTGCGTCCTCGGCCAAAGCTGCCTTGCGGGACAACCGGAGCCTGCCCTTTTCGTCGATCGACAGAAGCTTGACCCGAGTGATGTCACCCTTATTGAGCACGTCTTCGGTCCTCTCCGTCCGCCCTTCGGCGAGCTCGGAAATGTGGCACAGTCCCTCTGTGCCGGGCATGATCTCGATGAAGGCACCGAACGTCGTCGTGTTCTTCACCGGACCTTCATAGATCCGTCCGATCTCCGGGTCCTTTACGATCGCCTCGATCATCTCGCGGGCGCGAGCGCCGGCCTCGCCAGACACCGCAGCGATCTTCACGAGACCGCTGTCGTCGATGTCGATCGTGGCGCCAGACTCCTCCTGAATGGCCCTGATCGTCTTGCCCTTCGGCCCGATGATCTCCCCGATCTTTTCGGGGTTGATCTGGATCGACACGATGCGAGGTGCATAGTCGGAAAGCTCCGTGCGAGCCTCTGAGAGCGTCTGCTCCATCAGGTCCAGGATGTGCATCCTGGCCGTGTGAGCACGCTTGAGCGCCTCCTCGAGGATATCCACCGTAAGACCTTCTTCGATCTTGATGTCCATCTGGATCGAGGTCACGCCATCTCGGGTGCCAGCGACCTTGAAGTCCATGTCCCCGAGCGCGTCCTCGAGACCCAGGATGTCGGTCAGGATCGCGACCTCATCACCCTCCTTGATGAGTCCCATCGCGACGCCTGCGGCGGCTGCCTTGATCGGCACGCCGGCATCCATCAGCGAGAGAGACGCGCCACAGACCGATGCCATCGATGACGAACCGTTCGACTCGAGGATCTCCGACACGACGCGAATCGTGTACGGGAAGTCGTCGTACGTCGGCAGGAGCGGCTGCATCGCGCGCTCCGCCAGGTTCCCGTGCCCTTTCTCACGCCGAGACGGTCCGCGGAACGGCTTCGCCTCACCGACGCAGAAGGGCGGGAAGTTGTAGTGGAGCATGAACGACTTGTTGATCTCTTCGCGTGAATCGATCGAATCGATCCGTTGCTCGTCACGTGACGTCCCGAGGGTGACCACGGCGAGAGCCTGCGTCTGCCCGCGGGTGAAGAGCGCTGATCCGTGCGTGCGCGGGAGCACTCCGACCTCCGACGTAATCTGGCGAACCTCATCCAAACCACGACCATCAGGGCGCTCGCCCTTGTCCAGGATCTGACGGCGCATGGTGCGCTTCTCGATCCCCCTGAGGATCTCGCCAATGTCCTTCTTCTGATCCGCGTAGGCCTCATCCTCCGCCGTCAGCGTGGCGATGACATCTTCGGTCACCGCGGCCATCGCCTGATTGCGCTCCTGTTTGTCGGCAAGGTTGAGCGCCTCGGCCACCCTGGACTCAGCGACGCGCTCCACCTTCGCCCTGAGATCCGCATCGGGCTCGATCGGGCTCCACTCCATATCGGGCACAAGGTGCCCCTCGAGCAGCTCCACCTGCAGCGCGCACAGCTCCTTGATCCCGCCGTGCGCGATGTCGAGCGCCTCGAGAATGTCGGCCTCCGGCACCTCGATAGCGCCGCCCTCGACCATCGTGATGGCATCGGAAGTGCCCGACACAACGATGTCGACGTCCGAGTACTCGAGCTGCTGGAACGTCGGGTTGAGAACCCACGTGTCCTTGATCCGACCGACGCGAACCGATGCTACCGGCGTGTTGAACGGGATCTTGGACATGTTGAGCGCGACCGAGCTGCCGAGCAGCGCGAGCACATCCGCGTCGTTTTCCTGATCGGCCGACAGAATGAAGCACGCGAGCTGTGTCTCGTGCATGAATCCGTCAGGGAACAGCGGCCGAATCGGCCGGTCGATCATGCGGGCCGAGAGAATTTCCTTCTCACCGGGCTGGCCTTCGCGTTTGAAGAAGCCACCCGGGATCTTCCCAGCCGCATAGCTCTTCTCCCGGTACTCTACCGTCAACGGGAAGAAGGGGAGATGCGTCGGTCCGTCTCGGACTGTCGCGGCGCACAGAACAACTGTGTCGCCGTACTGAACCAGGCAAGAACCCTGCGCGAGCTTGGCCATGCGGCCGATCTCGAGCGACAGGGTACGCCCGGCAAACTGGCGTTCCATTCTCTGTATCATGTTTTCCTACTCACTTCGGTTTGGACCAGGGCCATTCCCTGATCTCGGATTAAAAGCCGAAGCGTCGTGGGAACCGGAGGAGAGAGCGACCGCCGCTCGGGGCACGTGGAATCCACGCAACGCGTGAATCACGCGAGCCCGTTTCGCAGCAAATCGTAGGCCGTCTCCCAACCGAGGCGCACGAACGCTCTCGGCAGACTAGTGCCGCAGTCCCAGGTCGGCGATGAGCGCGCCATACCGCTCGACGTCCGTCCGCTTCACATACTCCAGAAGGCGACGCCGGCGTCCAACCATTTTCAGCAGGCCGCGACGGCTGTGATGATCCTTCTTGTGAGCATCGAAGTGGCCCCGGAGATCGTTGATGCGTGCCGTTAAGATCGCGACCTGGACCGGGGCGCTTCCACGATCCTTCTCGTGGAGCTGGTGCTTCTTGATGATGTCTTCTCTGACGATCGCCATTGGCGTCGTGCCTCCTCGAGAGTCCATTGCTGCAGGGGAAGCCTATGTACTTAGCATGAAAAGCTAGGCTAATCGCCGATGGGCGTCTACGGCTTCTCGGGCTAGCTGAACGTCCTTCTTCATCTGAGCGACGAGAGTCTTCACACCATCGAACGGAAGGACAGGTCTCAAGTATTCGATGAAGTCGACCCGAACCTCGTGTCCGTAGATGTCCTCATCGAAGTCGAGGAGATGAAGCTCGATGGAGGGCGGAGAGCCCTTGAACGTTGGCCGCGGGCCCAGGTGGAGGGCACCCGCGTGGGTTCCGCTCCTCAAAACCCCCTCAACCGCGTAGATCCCCGGAGGGGGCACGAGCTTGTCGCGCTCCGCCACCGTCAGGTTGGCCGTGGGGAATCCGAGTTGGTGGCCTCGGCCCTCGCCACGTACAACCACGCCTCGCATCGAATATGGTCGGCCCAGACACACCTCGGCCTCCCTCATGCGACCGGTCGCGACGGCTTCGCGGATACGTGACGACGATACCGAGGCTCCGTCTGCTGCTACGGGCGGGACGACGTCTACGGCGAACCCCAGCTCGGCTCCGATCTCCCTGAGCGTATCTACGTTGCCCGACCGATCCCGCCCAAATCCGTGGTCGTAGCCTATCACCAGCTCCTTCACATGGAGCCTCTCGACCAGGATCTCCTCCACGAACCGCCTAGGTTCGTAGCGCGAGAGCGTCTTCGTGAAGGATATGAATACCGCATACTCGACCCCGCTCTCAGCCAGGATCTCCTTCTTCTCGAGAGGGGTCGTCAGCAAGAGCGGCGCGAACTCGGGACGCACGATCCTGAGTGGATGCGGATCGAAAGTCACCAGAACGCTGCGTCGACCCGTCTGCTCCGCGCGCTCTCGAATCTCCTCGAGCACCGTCCAATGGCCCCGATGGACGCCGTCGAAGGTCCCCACCGTAACCACCGTGCCTCCCTCCGACGGGATCGCCGGCATGTGGGCCCATCGGGCGCCCGTCACTGCGCGAAGACCTTTCGTGGATGGAGCCGGTCTCCCACCGCCTCTCCGATCGCGATGAGCGCCTTGTCTCGCGAGATCGCCACGGGGCCGCCAGGCACAGGGCCATCGAACGGGACGGGCCTACCCATCGCGAGTTCGCTCGCATCAGCGGTGGCGACGTCGAATACGGCAAGGTGGCTCACGGCTCGAAGTGGGTCGATCGCCGCCCGGGTCACACTCTCGGCATCGCCGAGCTCATCTGTCGATACCGCAGACTCGACGGAGTACGCGCCGATAGAGGAACGTCGCAACTCGGTCAGGTGCGCGCCGACTCCGAGTACGGTCCCGAGCTCACGCGCCAGCGACCGGACGTAGGTGCCACTAGAGCATCTCACGCGGAACCGAACGAAGGGCAACTCCACGCCTGAAAGCTCCAGATTATGTACGGTAACCGCGGCCGGCGGCAGATCGACCTGCTCTCCGCGCCTGGCCCTCCGATGCATCGCCTCGCCGTCCACCTTCTTGGCGGAGAACTGCGGAGGGACTTGCAGGATCTCCCCCCGCAAGTGATCGAAGGCTGCGTCGATCTCGTCATGCGTCAGCACGTCCCACCCCCCCCGCTCCTCAAGGACCGAACCTTGGTCGTCCTCTGTGTCGGTTGTCACACCAAGCCGTGCCACGGCTTCGTAGGACTTGTCCAGCGCGGTCAGGTATTCCGACAGGCGGGTAGCCCAACCGACACACAGCAGGAGCAGGCCCGATGCAAAAGGGTCCAGCGTCCCGGTATGGCCAATCCTCTGGAGGCCGAGTGCGCGACGTGTCATCGCCACGACGTCGTGAGACGTCGGACCGACAGGCTTGTCGACCGGTAGCACGAAGCCCGGATTGTCCGCGCTCATTCCGTGCCCTCGTCTGCCTCGTCATCGGAAGGGTCGATCACGTCGGCGAGGATCTCCTCGATTCGTTGAGCCCGCTCGAACGAATGGTCTCGTTGGAAGCGCAACTCTGGAACGCGTCTGATGTGCAATAGCTGTCCGAGCTCTCGCCTGAGAAACGGCGCGGCGGCGGTGAGCCCCGCGAGCGTATCCTCGAAGTCCTCGACCCGGTCGATGGTTCGGATATAGACGCGGGCCGATCCGAGATCCCCAGCAACGTCGACACCAGTTACCGTGACCAACCCCACCCGCGGATCTCTCACGTCCCTGCGGATGAGCTCGGAGAGTTCCCGCTTCAACTGCTCATTGAGCCGCGCAATCCGCTTGCTGGCCATCAGTGCACCTCACGTCGGACCGACGTGATCAGGGCATCGCCATGACTTTCCACAAACGAGTCGATCTTGTCGAGTACCGACTCGGCGAATCGACCATCGGAGGCGACCAAGGCCACAGTCAACTCAGCGCGGGCATGAACGTCCTGATATCCGGTCTCAGCAACAGACACGTTGAACTTGTGCTGCAGCCGATCGCGGAGTGAACGGACGACTGAGCGCTTCTCCTTTAGGGACGTGCACCCAGGCAACGATAGCTCCCAGGTCATGGAGGCGATCACCATTCAGAGCCCCGCAAAGCGGTGGCCGGGCTCAGCTGCTTCCGTCGAGAGTGCGGGCAACTTCTTCGACCGAGTAGCACTCAATGACGTCGCCCACCTTGATGTCGTTGAAGTTCTTGATGCCGATCCCGCACTCGAAGCCTCCGCGGACCTCTTTGACGTCGTCCTTGAAGCGCTTGAGCGAGCTGATCTCGCCGTCGTACACAAGAATGCCATCTCGGATGAGTCGACCGTGAGCCTTCCGATCGACCCGACCCTCCGAGATGTAGCAACCAGCGATGGTCCCGACCTTGCTGACCCGGAACGTCTCGCGTACCTCGGCGGTCCCCTCGACGGTCTCTCGCCGCTCCGGCGTGAGCATCCCTTCAAGCGTGGACCGGACCTCGTCCACCGCCTCGTAGATCACGTCGTATACGCGAATGTCGACGTCCTCTCGCTCAGCCTGCAGGCGCGCGGCAGTCTGCGGTCGAACCCGGAAACCGAGGATCACCGCCCCACCGGTCTGCGCGAGGAGTACGTCCGACTCGTTGATCGCGCCGACTCCGCGATGGATGATATCCACCTGGACCTCATCGGTCCCGAGCTGCTCTAGCGAGTCGGCCAGAGCCTGCACAGAACCATCCACGTCACCTTTGATGACGAGCGGCATGGTTGACAGTTCACCGCGGGCGGCAAGCGCACCGAAGTCGCCGAGCTTAGCGCCGCGCTCGCGGATCCGGAGCTGCTTCTCTCGGTCCAGCCGCTGCCGGTTCGCGGCGATCTCGGCCGCCTTCACCGCTTCCATGGCGTGGAACGTGTCCCCGGCCTGGGGCACGCCACCCGCACCGAGCACCTGTACCGGCGTCGCTGGGCCCGCTTTGTCGATGGGCTGCCCACGCTCGTCGAGGAGCGCACGGACACGTCCGTCGAACAATCCACAGATGAAAGAGTCGCCCACGCGCAGCGTGCCGTTCTGGATGAGCACCGAGATGACCGGGCCCTTCCCGATGTCGAGCTGGGCTTCGATCACCGCACCCTGAGCGTCCCGATTCGGGTTGGCCTTGAGCTCCAGCATCTCAGCCTGCAACAAGACCTTTTCCAGCAGATCGTCGATGCCGTCCCCGGTCTTGGCCGAAACCTCCACCGCCAGTACGTCCCCACCGAAGTCCTCGACATTGACGTTGTGCTGCAGGAGTTGCTGCTTGACCTTGTTCGGGTCGGCTGCGGGCAGATCGACCTTGTTGATCGCGACGAGCATCGGCACACCGGCGTTCTTCGCGTGCGAGATCGCCTCGATGGTCTGCGGCATGACCGCGTCGTCCGCCGCGACGATCAGTATCACCACGTCCGTGACGTCGGCACCACGAGCGCGCATAGCCGTGAACGCCGCGTGCCCCGGGGTATCCAGGAACGTGATGTTGCGGTCATCGTCGAGCTCGACGTGATAGGCACCGATGTGCTGCGTGATCCCGCCCGCCTCACCCGCGACGACGTTCGTGTCACGAATGCGATCGAGAAGGAGCGTCTTTCCGTGGTCGACATGCCCCATGACCGTAACGACCGGCCAACGGGGCTCGAGGTCCTCAGGTGCATCCTGGACCTGCTCGAACTCGGGCTCGGCCTCGTATGCCTCTTCCTTCACGGCCGTGTAATTGAACTCGTCCAACAACATCTCGATCTGATCGAAGTCGAGACGCTGGTTGATGGTCACCAACAGGCCGAGGTTCTTGAAGGCCGACCCGATGATGTCCGTGGAGGTGACGTCCACCAGCTCCGCGAGTTCGGCCACGGTCAGGAACTCGTTCACCCGAACGGTCGTCCGTTCCCGCTCCTCCTCCTGCCGATCCTGCTCGTCCAGAGCCTCCTGCTCCTCCGCGCTCAGGCGACCCTTCTTGCGGCGCCGCTTCTTCCCTGAGCCGCCCTTCATTTCGGCCATCACACGCTGGATGTTCGACTGCACCGCATCCTTGTCCACGCGCTGCCGTTTCTTGCCCTTCTTCTTGTCCTTGCGCTGACGTTGACCGTCGGAGGTGTAGCCCTCCGCCTGGATCCGGACCTGACCGCCAGGCCCGGCACTTGCGGCCGGTGCGGGCGTGGGCCTTCGGATCGTGCGAACCGGACCGTCGGGAGCGCCGGCACGCGCCGGAGCCAACGGCTCCGCAGCGGGATCGGCCTGAGCGGGCGCCTGTTCCGAGGCCGACACGGGAGTCGGCTCTGCTTCAACGGCCTGTGCGTCGGCTTCGACCCGCTCATCCGCCTGAACCGCGTCCTCGGGCGCGGCGGCGCCCGACCCGTCGTCGCTGGTCTCGGCGGCGAGCGGAGCGTCCGACTCGGAGTCCTCTGCTTCAGCGACTTCGTCCGACGCTTCGGGCACTTCGACGTCGTCCTCACCGGCACCCTCGGCATCGTCCGGAGCGTCAGCGGCTACCTCTTCTGCGGACTCGTCCCCGTCATCGGCCGCCAGCTCGGGCTCCGGCTCGGGCTCCGGGATATCCTCCGCCTTGCGACGACGCCGACGGCGCGTTGGCGCCGGCGCAGCCTCTTCCAGCGCAGCCTGAATGGCCGCCGCCGGGTCCTCGTGACCGGCACGCCGCTCGCGTTCGACCTTGGCGAGCACCTTGGCTTGTTGACCGTCGGTGATCGTCGCCTTGGTGCCTGCGACCGGAATACCCATCTGGCGAAGCAGAGTGACCAACTTCTCCGCATCGACTTTGAGGTCCTGAGCCAGCTCGATTACCCGCATCCTGTCGCTATTCCTCCGCTTCGTGAGCGGCTTCGCCGCCGATGCTCCTCAGGAGCAATCCGGCGAACGATTCGTCCGTGACCGCAACCGCAGCAACCGGCGCCTTTCCAATCGCGGCACCCAACGTGCTTCGATCCCCCAGGATCGCCTGAGGGATCGACCGGTCCTGCATGGTTCTTCTAATCTTGTCCAACTGAACGCTCGAGGCGTCCCCAGCCATCAAAATCAACCGGGCCTCGCCCTGACGGATCGACCGGCGCGTCGCATCCGTTCCCGGAGCCACCGCGCCAGCCCGTCGGGCTAGGCCCAGAATGCGGAAGGCGTCAGGCCTCCCGGTCCTCTTCTTCATCCGAGCCCTCCGAATCCCCAGCTGCATCAGCAGCCTCCTCGGGGGTCTCGTCGTTACCATCCTCCTCGGCCGTCTCAGCCCCCTCCGTCACCTCAGGAGGAGCCTCGTCACCCGTCTCAGCTTCGTCACCATCGGATACGTCGCCCTCGACCACTGTAAGTGCGTCAATCAGCTGCTGAAGGCGATCCGCGTCCGGCTCGCCAAGACCCTCGATTCCGAGGAAATCCCGGCGCTCTAAATCAATGATTTGGAGGAAAGTATCGTAACCGGCCTGAGATAGAGCCGCCAGTGTGGGCGCGGGTAAATCCAGCTCAGAAAGCGGGAAATCCGCAGTCTCGTATTGGTCCTCGGGGCTCGAGGCGAAGAGCGACAGGTCGGCACCCTTCTCCACCCATTCCCGTGACCCGTAGAGGTCGATCTGCCACCCGATCAACTGAGACGCGAGTCGGACATTTTGTCCGTTTCTCCCGATCGCCAGCGACAACTGATCCTCGTCCACGATCGCGGTGATCACCTGGCGCTCGGTGTCACTCAGGACCTTGGAGACCCGGGCGGGCGCGAGCGCACGCCGAGCGAACACTTCCGTGTCCGGATGCCACGGCACGATATCGATCCGCTCCCCACCCAACTCGGAGACAACCGCCTGCACGCGTGACCCTTTCAGGCCCACACAGGCTCCAACGGGATCGATGGACTCGTCTCGGCTGTACACCGCGATCTTGGTCCGCCCGCCGACCTCACGGGAGATCTCTCGAATTTCGACGATGCCCTGATAGATCTCGGGCACCTCAAGCTTGAAGAGCGCGGCCACGAAGAGCGGGTCCCCTCTCGAGAGGATCAGCCGCGGGCCCTTCGGGGTCTCCTCGACCTTCTTGAGAACCGCACGAATGGGGTCACCCTGACGGAACCGCTCGCGTGGATTCTGATCCTTCCACGGGATGATCGCTTCCGCCTCGCGTGAACGATTCAGCATGACCACGAGCCTGCCGCGCTCCGTCTGCTGCACTTCCCCTGACAGCAACTCACCCACCTCGTCCGCGAACTCCTCGCGAATCCGGTCCCGCTCGTTTTCGCGGACGCGCTGAACGATCCGCTGTTTCACCGCCATGACCGCGTTCCGTCCGAATTGCTCGAAATCGACGGGAATCTCCATGACGTCACCGACTTCGAAGGTCTCGTCGTCCCACCGAGCCTCTTCGAGAGCAATCTCACAGGCGCTGTCCTCGACCTCCGCGACGACGCGCCTGAGCACGACCATATCAAATTTGCCGGTGACTTCGTCGAAGTCGATCTCAGCCTGGACGGTGATGCCATAAATGCGAGCTAGTCCCGCGAGCATGCCGTCCTTGACGAGGTCGGTCATCTCCTCTTCGGTCAGGGCCTTGTTGGACGCGACCTCCCTGAAGGCCGCGACAATCTGGGCTGCGTCCGCCATATTTATCCCCTCACTTCCACGTGAAGACCAGGTTGGCCTTCCGAATGTCCGACCTGGGAATCGTCACTTCATCTCCGTCGGTGAGCTTGATGCGCACGCCGACGGCTTCCTCATAACTCTCATCCAGTCCCAACAACTCACCCTCAAGACGCTCCGACCTCCCGGCGAGGACCCCGTGGCCCTTCAAGGCCACTCGCTCTCCGCGAAACCGATCGAAATCTCGAACTCGCGTCAGAGGCCGATCGACCCCGGGTGACGAGACCTCAAGCACGTACCGCTCCGCGATCGACTCGTGCTCGTCCAACCACGCTTCCAAACCACGGCTCACGGCAGCACAGTCGTCGACCGTGATCCCTGTGCCCGGCACCGCGTCAGGACGATCGATCCGCAACTTGAGCACCGGACGATGCGAGCTTCCTCCCCACTGGACGTCCACGACCTCGTAGCCTAGCTGTTCGACCTGGCTCTCGAGATCCCGCTCGACCTCCGGAAACGCTCGCAAATCAACCCTCCTGCAATCAAACAGGGGTACACCGCCGGAGCGACGCACCCCATGTTCATCGAACAAAAAAGCGGGGGCGAACAGCTCCCCCACTTCAATAAAAAGCCGCCCCAAGGCGGCTCTTCCGGCCAGCTAATATAGACGAGGCCTGAAACGCGCTCAAGGCCGAGGCGCCGGTCCTCGCCGGGTCAGTCAGGTCAGGTCAGGCGAAGCTGTCCCGTACTCAGTTGAAGGTGGTGACTCCGAGGCTCTCGTGATTAACCTGCCATCTTCATTTCTGCAACCGGCTCGTGGTCATCGAGGTGGGCTTTGAGCATCCAGAGTTGATCG
>Ga0066376_10000564_pt1 | contig 34571 bp, 28 predicted proteins | sample Knorr_S15_td_Bot_FD_77009 | JGI IMG/M metagenome (GOLD analysis project Ga0066376, IMG submission 77009) | Marine microbial communities from Southern Atlantic Ocean transect - Knorr_S15_td_Bottom_ad_5009_LV_A | ecosystem: Environmental > Aquatic > Marine > Oceanic | place: Southern Atlantic... | reverse complement strand
GACCACTGTTCATTCAACTTGAATTTAATCCAAGAATCCCAAAGGCGAGGGCCAATCCTTAGCAACGGCGTATTTGAGATTGCATTCGGGTCAAGCCAACCCCAACCAGCTTGGACTAAGAATGTCGTGTCCTTATCAAAAATATGACCGCTAATATTCAAGCGGGTTCTTGTGTTTTCAAGACCACCACGCCACCTATCAAAAAAGGGAGACGTAGCGACTCGTTGAAAGTTAAGAAGCAACCTCTCTTGAATAAGCCCGCCAATTTTTATTTTAAATCGCCCATCACTGCTTGCTAGAAAAAATCCGTCCGACCAACCGCCAAGAATTCCATCACCGGTAAGTGATTTTCGAGATTCCGCATCTCGAAGTACGTCGTAGACAAGTTGTTTAATTTCCTCGGCTCTTTTTGTTGTAAGCCAGTCAGCGTTTTCCGATTTTAATTCATCGAGTGTCCCTCGCATGTCTTCTGTTTCAAGTTGAACGGCTTCGAGGCGTTGTCGTATTTCATCGAGTTGTTTCTGGATGTCGTCTGCGAAGGACTGACTTGCAATACAAGATGTCATCACGACAACAAAAAGTAATCGCATGACTTGTGTGCAACGAACTGAGATGTCTTGTCGAGTTGACATTTGTACTTAATTCCTAAAACAAAAGTTGTATCTGAGTTCTAAGGACGACTTGATCCCTTCGTTCAAGATCTGCAATCCATCCAGTTTCAGTATTTGCCATAAATTGACTTATTTCACCTAAACTAAAACCTACATCAGCGGTGAATTTCATGTCTTGACCATCAACATAGTGATTAACACCCACGGTGAGTATTTGCAATTTATCGCCACCTGCACCTTCTTCGTCTGGGCCACCCGCTTCATACCGAGCAAACAATTCTGTCTGGTTTGTCAAATAGGTACTTCCTTGGAGGATGTATGCAAAAAAGTTAACTCGAGGAAGGGCGGGCGCAAAATCGGTGAGTCGTTCATAGATCACAGAAGCAAAGAGCGACGCACCGTCATACTGCAACGTAACGTCCCCCGTCACACCCCAGAAAACGCCCTCAGGAAAACCGCCGACTGAAACAGGGACATCATGTTCTGTGTTTTGTCTATGGCCGGCTAACCCAATCATGACACCGCGCTCGCTTCCGGGTGGGCTCGTAAATTGTTTAAATTGTTCCCAATTACCAAGCAATTTCCATTCATGTCGCATGCTCACGGCATACAACGTGTCTTTTTCTAGCGCTGGCCATGGTGGTATGGGATCAATAGCACCCCAAATTACCGCATTGAAAATTGCTGGGGAACCGTTGGAAATCGCAAGAGAAAAGCGTTTGTTTTCAGAAGACCAATCAAGTTGGACCGCTGCGGTTCTTTCCATGCCCATCCTAAAATCAATAACTGATGGGACTACCGCGAGTTGGTGCTGTGGGCGAACTAATGATTCTCTGGTAAAGGGCAACATAAATTGCCCGATTTTGAGCTCAACATTCGAGGTAGGTCTAAATTTTACCCAAGCATCCCAGAGACGTGCCGTCATAAACCCACTTTGACTTGTGAGGTTATACAGGTCACCGCGTCCCCAGCCCATCTCAATGTAATACTCTAGCCCTTTGCCAAAAGCATTCCCACCAAACATGAGCTGGCTTCTTGAAACACCAAAACCATATCGCCATTGATCGTAGTTCGAGCCACCAACCGTGTTCACACCAAGCCAACGTGCCATGCCCTGTGTCTGAATCATACCGCCAATGTTTAACTTGAATCGTCCATCGGAACTCGACATATAAAATCCGTCGGAGCCCGACCACCCTATCATCGCGCTATCACCTTGAAGTGAAGTACGGTTGCGGGAATCTGCGAGTACCTCTTGAACAAGCACTGTAATTTCTGCGGCTCGCTGCGCGTTTAACCATGAATCATTGTGAATGAGGGAACGCGCTTCGTCAAGTTCTAGTCGAACAATTTCATTTGTTTGTTCAGCAAAATCAAGTTGAGAGTGCAAGACGTCGAGTTGATTTTGGATGGGTTGGGGTTTTAGATCCCCAGAATATGCTCGAACGATAGCAACGTTTGCAAGCAGTATTACTGTTGCAGCCAAATACAATGCGTATTGTTTTAAAGGCTGATCCATCCATAGACCTCTGCGGAGGAGGATACCATAAGCGGGTCTGTCGGTCACCTTCCCGCCGTGTATTATTGTCCACGGAGCCTGTCACTACATGGACAAAAAAACAGGCCGGCTCAAAGAGCCGGCCTGCGTTTGTGTCATAAAAGACACTTCAAATCATAACTTCTACTTAGAAGTAGAATTGAAGTTGTGTAGTGATAGTTGTTGTATCACCATCATTGTCTTCGTTCATATGAAGTTCTGTTGACCATCGAGCATTTTGACCTGCCCAGTAGTTGTTCACACCAAGAACCCAAAGTGGATCATCATCAGTTGATACGTCTTCGTACTGAACGTAAGCTTCCCAGTCTTCGTTAAGATAGATGCCGTACGCAACATAGAGAGTATCTGTGTCGTCACCATCGTCATCGCTAAATTCATTATATGCGACGTAGAGGTTTGAACCACCAAATTGCATTTGGGCATCAAGAGTCCAATCTGAATCTCCGTCAGTGGCGCCGTCTGAATTGACTGACATGTATGAGAAACCAATTAGAGTTCCTGCTGAACCGCCATCAGCGCTTGTGAATTGATCGAATTGACCCCAGTTACCTTCAACCATGTATTCAGCACGAATATTCCAGTCGTATTGGCCATCGTTATTTCCGCCGTCACCGGCGTTGTTGAACAACTGTATCCATGCACGCATTTGATCGCCGGTGTAGCCAAGTGCAGCACCATTGCTAACATCATAATCTTCATCGTTAATGCCAAGTTGGTTTTGGTCATCAATTAATGAAATACGAGATGCAGCAACTTTTTGTGTACCCATTGTGAAATCCCACTCATCGCTCAAAGCGTAGGAGACATTTGCCCATTCCAAGTGACCAGCATCATCGTCATTTGCGTCTGTACCATTCCAGTTGTAACGAATGTCATAGCTGTAGTCGCCAGCGATAGTGCCGGAGAAGTTCATCCAGGTAGTACCTGTATCGAAACCCCAACCTTGAAGGTCATCGTTGTCATCGTCAACGTTCGACCAACTTGTTTGAAGAAGACCGTTCATTTTTAATGACCAGTTGCCGTCTGCTGAAGCAATAGTGAAGCCATCGTTGTACCCAGCTGTTGAGCCAGTTCCTTGAAGACTTGCACGAGTGTCTGCGTCAGCGAGAACGTCGTGTACGAGGCCGCGGATCTCGTCGGAACGAGCATCGTTAAGCCAGTTATTGTTAGTACCTACTGTGAGCTCTGCAATTCGAGCTTCAACAGCGGCATCGATGCGAGCCTGCAGGTCAGCGTTCGTGTCGCTACCGGCAAAGCTAGCACTAGTAAGCGTCAGTGTTGCGACGCCGAGAAGGTAAAGGTGACTCATAGTCAACTCTCCTGTGTTTTTCGAACGCATCAACCGACTCCCGTGGTGTCGCGTTCTAACCATCCATCCGTCCGCATCATTCCAGCCAACACGGCTGGAACGGACGATTGTTCCCTATCGGTCAACATAGACCGAATAGTTGAAGGCGGAATGATAACCAGTTGTCAGCGTTTGGCTACACCACCTGATAAAAACATCAAAAAAAACAACACTACGCGCCTGTAAGGTAACGTAAAGCACTGTAAACAAGTCACTTAAGCGCATTTTATTCTCCCTTCTTTTTCACCGTCCGATAACCGTGTTTCTGGTGCTGAGGAATATTTTATTTTTTCAAATAGATCCCACAAATCGGCGATTGAAGCCACTCCGACGGCATTCTGCCCCGCTACCTCGACTTGTGTTATCGGAACTAGTATCTTGGAATACCCGCGACGCCTCGCTTGCGCAACTCGTTGCTCTATTTGAGGCACGGTGCGAAGCTCTCCACCGAGCCCAACTTCCCCTATTGCACAGACGCCTTTGCGCAAAACCTCGTTGTTATACGCCCCAATCATCGCCAAGCACAGCGCAAGATCCACGGCTGGCTCGGTGAGTTTTAATCCACCAACAGTGCTCACATAGATATCTTGATCTGCGAGTTTTAAGCCTGCGTGTTGTTCAAGTACAGCGGTCAACATTGTAAATCTGTTTCCATCGAGCCCTGATGCACGCCTTCGAGCTTGTCCAATTGTCCCCTGTGTCACTAATGCTTGCACTTCGATTAATAAACTACGTGAACCGTGCATCGCAGGGCAAACCACAGCACCCGCCCTTGGTGGTGCGTCTGGATCCAAGAATGCAGTTGCATCTACAACTTCTTGTAAACCGTTTTGCCCCATTTCAAACAATCCAATTTCCAATGTTGTGCCAAAACGATTTTTCGCACCACGAAGACCTCGTAGCGCGTAGTGCCTATCGCCTTCAAAGTTTAAGACAACATCCACTAAGTGTTCCAAGAGCCGCGGTCCTGCTAATTGTCCATCCTTTGTTACATGCCCAACAATCATAATTGGCATCTGCAAATGTCTTGCTAGGTAAACGAGTTCGAGACAACACCGCCGAATTTGCGAAACGCTTCCAGGCGCGGACTCTATATCACTTCGATAGACCATTTGTATAGAGTCAACAACGAGAAATTGTGGGCGAAGCTCCATCACTTGTGTGGTTATTCGAGCCAAATCAGTGTCTGCTAAGACAAATAAAGAATCAAGTCCATTCTCGCCCACTTCTTCCACTTCCAACAATCGCTCTGCTCGAAGCTTACATTGATATGCTGACTCTTCACTTGTGGCGTACAAGACTCGGTTCCCTTCGCGTGCAGCGCCAATTGCTGCTTGCATCATTAACGTGGATTTACCAATCCCCGGATCTCCGCCAACAAGCACGACACTTCCCTGCACGAGTCCACCGCCAAGTACTCTGTCTAATTCTTGAATTCCTGTAGACATTCGACCTATCTTTGGTGCGTCTATTTCGAGAATTTTTATCGCTTGGGCTGCGTCACCAAACTGACCTACTGTTGCGGCAAAGTTTGCCGCTGCATTTGGAGTTGAAGTCGATTGCGTTTGCGCTTGCAACTCCAATGAATCCCATTCGCCGCACGATGAACACTTTCCCATCCACGTGAGTGCTGTTGCGTTGCATGAACGACATTGATATATTTTTTTCGCTTTCGCCATAAGCCCCGAATCATACACGTGGTTTCTGACGACCCCATGTCATGCTGCGCTTTTTCTTTTCTACGAAAAACCGCAGCGCAAAAAAACTCCTCGGAGGAATTAATTTCACCTCTGAGGCAGTTTATTCACCTCGGAGGAATTTTTTTCACATAAGCCTACGAGGAGAATACTGTTGGTTTAAGTATTATTTGCGTGAACGCCAAGCCCAGATAGACCAGCGAAGCAGTTCGCTGCGGCGTTGTTTCGATGTCAAAGTAGGAAATTGGCCCTTTTTGCCAAAGGCAGTTTCTTTACGCCAAGCAAGATAACTTCCAGCCCCCCATTTGCATCGACATCGAATAAAAAGCACGAAGGAAACCCACAAGCCACCAAGGGTGTTGCAGACCTTCCGCATCATTATGTGTTTTGGCTACTCCCTGGAGGGCTGAATCGGCTACCAAGCAACTCTATTCGTTTATTGGAGCTGCTTGTTGGCAATAGCGGCCTTGCAATCACCATAATCAGGAGGGCCAGAATGGAACCCGTCCAAAGGTAGGGTCCCCAACCAAGGTACATATAGACAGACACAATCAGCACAAGCAGCAACGACGTAGGAATCATGCCCTCCCAAGCCAGCCGCATCAGTTGGTCAAATCGAAAGCGAGGCAGCGTCCAACGAACCATCATTGCCAAAAATACCAGCAAGAATACCTTGCCAAGGACTATGCCGAATTGCAACGCAATCAAAAGGAATCCACCTGTAGCAGGCAAATCCCAACCAGTGATTGGATTCAGCGACCATCCACCAAGAAATAAGGTTGTAAAGAAGGCGGCACCAACGAAGAGATGAATATATTCACCCATAAAGAAGAGTGCCCAACGCATCGACGAGTATTCGGTATGCCAACCTCCGACAAGTTCTTGTTCCGCTTCAGACAAATCAAACGGCGCCCGATTGGCCTCCGCAAGTAAACAAACATAAAACAAAATCGCAACAAGCGGCTGCTGCACAATGTTCCATTGCCCCGAGAGCTGCTGAGAAACTATAGTTTCAGGAAGCAATGTTCCAGAAGCGATCACAACACAAAGAAGCGTAAGCCCCATCGGAATTTCATAACTAATAATTTGTGCGCTTGCACGAAGCCCACCCAAAAAAGAAAATTTATTATTCGACGCCCATCCACCAAGCGCTACACCATAGACACCAAGTGATGCCGTAGCGAGAATATAAATAACTCCAATATTTATATTTGCACCCATAATCGAAACGGTTTCACCATTGGAAAGTTCAAGCCCGCCAGCCCAAGGAATCACAAGGAAACCAATCATTGCAGGAATAACCGTCAACGCTGGCGCAATAGTAAACATACCCTTGTCGGCACCAGCTGGCATGAAGTCTTCCTTAACAAACAACTTCAAACCATCAGCAATTGGTTGCAACAAGCCAAATTTGCCAACTCGATTTGGACCAATCCGATCTTGCACCCAAGCGGAAACTTTTCGTTCAAGAAGAATGAAGTACGCAGCTGCACCAAGTGCAAGGTGTAAAATCACCAAGAGAACGACAACCGATGTGAGCAGTTGCGGCGTAATCCATGTTGGGACCCAGTCAGGCATTGGAGTGGAATTATACTCTTTCTCTGCTTGATTTTGCCGTAGGTATTTCGGATTTGAAATAATCTTGCAACGCTGCAACTTGCCAAGTACCTCCACGAAGTGCTTCAATTGCAAGCACTGCAGCTCGGGCACCAGTAATCGTCGTAATCATCGGAATTCTTGCACCGACTGCCATCGCGCGAATCTGACCTTCGTCGGTTTGCGCGCCAGTTCGCGTTGGTGTATTAATAATCAAGTCAATTTCACCATTTGCAATTTTATCCAAAATGTTCGGTCGAGCTCCTTCAGAAATTTTACGAATCAAGCGCGTGTCAACGCTATGGGAAGCGAGTAAGTCGCGTGTTCCACTTGTAGTAAAAACCGTGAAGCCCATCGAAACGAGTGAGCGAGCAACTTCAACAGCATGCACCTTGTCGCTTTCTCGAATGGAAAGGAAAACTTGCCCAGACGTTGGGAGCGCCCTACCCACTGCCATTTTTGCTTTTGCAAGTGCAATGGGCAACGATCTGTCCATGCCCATGACTTCACCCGTCGAGCGCATCTCTGGTCCAAGGACAACATCAACGCCAGGAAACTTTTCAAACGGAAACGCTGGATCTTTCACTGCGTAAAAACCTGTCTCTGGAATCTCTTTCGTCCCCAGTTCGCTAAGCGACGCGCCCATCATCACCTTAGCGGCGACGCGCGACCAAGGGTACCCCTTTGCTTTTGCAACAAAGGGAACAGTTCGCGATGCGCGAGGATTCACTTCGATCACGTAAACCGTTTCATTTTTCACAGCAAACTGCACGTTCATTAAGCCCCTGACTTTTAGTCGCTCTGCCATTGCACACGCTTGTCTTCGCAATTCATTCACAATCGAATTTGGCAAAGAATACGGGGGTAAAACGCAAGTGCTGTCACCGCTGTGGATACCTGCTTGTTCGATGTGTTCCATTATTCCACACACAATTGCTTGGGGTGAATCACTCGACAACGTCACCTGTTGCGAAGCAGTCGCTTTGTGTGGTTCAAAGTCCGCAACGACATCAACATCAATTTCAATTGCTTCGGAAAGAAAACTATCGATAAGTACCGGCGCATTTTCTAATTCCGAAACATCAACCGCGGTTTTCATGTAATACCGAAGCGCTGTTTCATCACTGCAAATTTCCATGCCGCGACCGCCAAGTACGTAACTTGGGCGAACCAATACTGGATATCCAATAGTGCTCGCTGTCGACACAGCATCATCCAATGAATAAGCAATACCATTTTCCGGCTGCAGTAATTCCAACTCTTCCAACATTACTTTAAAACGATCGCGATCTTCTGCTAAGTCGATTGCTTCTAACCCAGTTCCAATAATTGGAACACCAGCAGCAGCAAGACCATGTGCTAAATTCAACGGTGTCTGACCCCCGAACTGCACAATCACTCCTGCAACTGTTCCCGACCGATTTTCAATTTCACTTCCCCCACCATTTAACCGTTCTAAAATATTTAACGTGTCTTCTAGTGTCAACGGTTCAAAGAAGAGTAAGTCACTCGTATCAAAGTCCGTGCTTACTGTTTCAGGGTTTGAGTTTACCATCACCGATTCAAAACCCATTTCTCTTGCAGCAAACGAAGCTTGGCAACAACAATAATCAAACTCGATTCCCTGTCCAATGCGATTTGGACCCCCACCGAGAATCACCATCTTAGGGCGATTCGTGACTCGTATTTCATCATCAAACACTTCGCCTTCACCAAGGCGAATCAACGGTCTTTCGTACGTTGAATAATAATACGGCGTTATTGCTTCAAACTCGGCGGCACATGTATCAACAAGTTTATAGACCGGCTCAACTCCTAGTTGTTTGCGAAAATCTCGCACCTTTAAAATTGTTTCTGTTGAAACAACGCCCTCGTACAAGTATGCAAGTTGCGGGTCTGAATACCCTAACTCTTTTGCACGACGCATTAACTCTAGTGGCATCTCTTCAAGCGAAGTAACTTTTTGTAGTTCATCTTCAAACTCAACAAGCTGCAAAAATTGATCGAGGAACCAAGGATCAATTTTTGTCAATTCATGAATTCTCTCAAGTGACCAACCGAGTTTCATCGCATACCTAATGTAATACATTCGTCCTTGAGATGGCACAGATAATTTACGAATCATCGTGTCTTCATCTATTGGCCACGTAGCTTCTTCGTCTCCTCGACTTGCAAGTAGCCACTCGTCATTCTTGTCAAGTCCAAATCCAAATCGTTTTACTTCCATCGAACGAATTGCTTTTTGAAAACTCTCTTTAAACGTTCTACCAATAGACATTGCTTCGCCTACTGACTTCATTTGCGTTGTTAACGTTTCATCCGCCTCTGGAAACTTTTCAAACGTCCACCTTGGCATTTTTGTAACGACGTAATCAATCGACGGCTCAAAACAGGCAGACGTAGTCCGTGTAATATCGTTTCGCAATTCATCAAGTGTGTACCCAACTGCAAGTTTTGCAGCGATACGCGCAATCGGAAAACCCGTCGCCTTAGATGCAAGCGCCGAACTACGCGACACCCGAGGATTCATTTCAATCACAATCAGTTTGCCGTCTTTTGGATTGACCGCGAACTGCACATTGGAACCACCAGTATCAACACCAACTTCACGCATAATCGCAAGTGCGCCATCGCGCATTCGTTGGTACTCTTTATCGGTCAAAGTCATAATTGGCGCAACGGTAATAGAGTCGCCCGTGTGTACTCCCATCGCGTCAATGTTTTCTATGCCGCACACAACAATACAGTTGTCGTTTTTATCGCGAACAACTTCTAGTTCGTATTCTTTCCAACCGAGCATGGATTCATCAATTAACACTTGATTAATTCTTGATGCTTCGATACCACGACGAACAATAGTTTCAAATTCATCTCGGTTGTAAGCAATACCGCCACCCGTTCCACCAAGCGTGAACGCTGGACGAATAATTGCAGGCAAACCAATTTCTTCTAAAAAGGAAAAGGCATCTTCCAACGTAGAAACCGTTGCGCTCTTTGCTTGTTCTAGTCCTACATTTTTTACAACTTGCCGAAATTCTTCTCGGTCTTCAGCGCGAAAAATTATTTCGCGAGTAGCACCAATCATCTCGACATTAAATTCTTTGAGCGTTCCGAGTTCGTCAAGTTCACAAGCACAATTCAATGCTGTTTGCCCGCCAATGGTTGGGAGCAACGCATCGACTGGAAAGCCAAGGTCGCGTTCCTTTTGCAAAACACGGCGGACGGCTTCAGGAGTAATCGGCTCTATATAGGTACGATCAGAAAATTCTGGATCCGTCATGATCGTTGCCGGATTAGAGTTCACCAATACAACACGAAAGCCCTCTTCTTGGAGGGCTTTACAAGCTTGGGTACCGGAATAATCAAATTCACACCCTTGACCAATGACAATAGGTCCAGAGCCGAGTATCAGAATCGAATGAATATCATCTCTTCGGGGCATATCGTTTCGTTGTCTGCACGTACAAACTTGTAGCAGAATACCGATGATTGACTCTCTCGGCTAGCATACTGAATAATAAATGTACATCTTTATCATTTCCATCACGATAACGTTACTCGGAATTGCTGCAATCCAGCAAATTCTCCTCCCGCTCCTTGCAAAGTACGCAATGGGCGATGTGCCATCTTCGCTGCTGTGGCTCTTTAACCAGTTTTACGTGCACTTTTTTCATCACGTCCAAGCATTTGGCAAAGAAACAATTCCGCGGGTCGTTTTTCCGGGGAAATTGATTGTTGTGTGCAAGCACCAAAGCCCAATTGATCCGCTTTTGGTGCAATCGCAGTGCAAATTCAAAATTCGCTGGCTCATGGCGAGGGAATATATGGTTCCGTCCCTCGCGTTAGTATGGAAATATGGTGAAATAATACCTGTCTCACGAGATGGGCAAGACTCAGCGGGACTTCGCAGTGCATTGCGCCATCTGAGAAATGATGGGGTCATTGGGATTTTCCCCGAAGGTGGTATTAAACAACCGAGGGAGGCGATTCACCCATTTGCCGAGGGCGTTGGGGCGATGATTGCACATTCCAAGGCGCCAGTTTTACTTGCCACTGTTGATGGGACGCCGGAGAACGATGAGATGGATGATGCCATGTTTGAACGTTCCCATTCAAAAGTACGCTTCATCGAGCTCATCCATTTTCCAGAAGGCGCAACAAAAAGTGAAATAACAGAAGGACTACGGGAACGGTTATCCAAGGCAACTGGCTGGCCGTTGGTAGAATGACAACGTGATTACACGAATACGAGGAGAATTAGTTGAACTCACCGAACGCTCGGCCATGCTACTCGTTGAAGCGATTACCTATGACTTATTCGTTCCCGCAGCAAATGTCCCAGAGCTTCTTATCAAAATCGGTCAACCAATTGAATTTTATACGCTCCACTATTTAGAAGGACAGTCGCAAGGCAGTTCTTTTTTACCGCGACTCATTGGTTTTTCATCTGAACGCGACCGTGCATTTTTTGAGTTGTTTACAACCGTCAAAGGTATCGGCAACCGCAAGGCGCTCCGTGCGCTGGTTCGTCCATTTGCTGAAACCGCAACGGCAATTGCAAATCGCGATGCGAAAGCGCTGACCGAAATGCCAGAGATTGGCAAGCGCTCCGCCGAAACAATCATTGCAGAATTGCATGGAAAGGTCGATGTGTTTGTTGGTGAAATTGCTTCAACCATAGAAGTGACGATGCCTCTGTTTAGCGAAGACGCTATCTTGATGCTTGTGCAACTTGGCGAAACAAAGCGTGATGCAAAGCGGCTCGTACAACTTGCGTTCGACACACATCCAGAAATTAAAACCGCCGACCAACTTGTTCAAACATCGTTCCAACTCAAGGGGAATACATGAGACACGCAATGATTATGGCTGGTGGAAGCGGCACTCGACTTTGGCCATTGAGCCGAGGTGAAACGCCGAAACAATTGATTGGTTTGTTCGACGGTAAGTCGTTGTTGGAAATTGCAGCTGAACGTCTCGATGGTATTGTTGCAACAGAACAACAATGGGTATGCACAAACCAAAAGCACCAAGAGATCATCTGCGAAAAACTTGGCTTGCCAACATCGCAACTTCTCGGTGAACCCGAACCACGCGACACACTCAACGCTATTGCGTTTACTGCTGCAGTGCTGTACAAGCAAGATCCAGATGCAATTTTCGCGGTATTGACTGCTGACCATATCGTCCGACCGCAAGACGAGTTTGCAAAATGCCTTGACATTGGCTTTTTGCTAGTTGAAGAGGACGCAACGCGCTTTGTTACGTTTGGAATTACACCAACGTTTCCTGCAACGGGATATGGCTATGTCGAACTTGGTGAAACGATTTGCGATGGTGCACGAATATGCAAACGCTTCGTTGAAAAACCAGACAAGCAAACCGCCGAGGAATATATTGCATCTGGCAACTTTGCTTGGAACAGCGGCATGTTCATTTTCCACGCTGGCTCGTTCCTCTCTGCGCTTGAACGATTACAACCGCAGTCGTACGCTGGCATCAAACGAATCGCTGACGCATGGGGAACTGACCAGCAACAGAGTGTTCTAAGCGAAGTGTATCCTTCCCTTCCAAAAATCAGCGTGGACTACGGCATGATGGAAACCGCATCATCGGACGATGCCATCACTCTATGCACCGTTCCTATGGATGTGCAATGGCTCGACGTTGGTTCGTGGCCTAGTTACGGCGATGCGCTCAAAGCAGACAGCAATGGTAATAAGAGCGACACAAAATCACTCCACCTTGATTCCAACAATGTGCTTTGTGTTTCAAGTGATAAGTCACATACGATTACAACAATCGGTTGCAAAGATTTAGTTATTGTGCATACCGATGATGTAACGTTGGTCTTTCCAGCAAGTGAAGCGCAGCGCGTCAAAGAAATGCATGGGCTCGTTGACGATGATTTACGATGAGATACTTAGCAGTCGACCTTGGCGATAAACGAACTGGTCTAGCCGTAGGCGACGATGAGTTGCGTATGGCGCAACCCGTTTGCGTGTTGGAAGTTCCCATAGGCGACCTGCTCATTACTGCAATCACAAAAGCAATTGAAGAGCAAGGCGTGGACGCACTTGTGATGGGATTGCCTCTTCATATGGATGGAACTCCCGGACAGCGCGTTGCCATTACAACAGCGTTCGCAAAAAAACTACAATCAGCAACAGCCTTAGACATTCATTTCCAAGACGAACGTCTTACAAGCGCAGCCGCTGAAGAAAAACTTTCCGGCTCCGGCAAAACGCACAAACAAAAGAAAAAAATGCGCGACGCCCTCGCCGCCGCCGAAATCCTCAACGATTTTCTTGCGAACGATTAACTTCCAAAACTTTTTTCGCTACGGGGACACAATCCAACTAAACGACCCGCTGGATTGTTTATTCGTGCACTCTCCCCAGTAAGCTTGGGAAGGGGCATTCTTCGCTCAACAGAACCAGTGTGCAACGCCAGAATGAGACCAATCAATGGACTTTTTCGTATCTGCAAGAATTAGGAATGCAGTACAGTGTTGGCTAATCTCCTCTGGGATACCGCCAACGTCGCTGCAAGCAAGAAGGCAACAATCCATGCGTTTCTCAAAGGTATTGCCGTACACATTTTCCTCAGGGATGCCAGAATGATGCACTATTGACTCCTCAACCCCACGCAAAAACCAAAGATGCGTCGCGTTCCAAGGCATCCCCCGAAGGTCAGGGTCGTACATCAAGCGTGCATACAAACGATCGAGCGCATCCGAATCACTTAGCACCAAATTAAACACTCCGTTGGTTGTTACGCTTTGGATTGCCTGCTGCAATAGCGCTTGCGTTATAGCATCCAGTTGCGAATCACCGCACTCCGAGTGGACAACACGCTTAGTCATCTTTTGGTTTTGCGGTTTTGTTTTGGATGTTTGGCAAGTCAAGTTTTTGCGCGATGTAATCATCTATCTCGCGAATCACCGTCGTTCGAAAAACTGAACCGTGGTCACCATTTTCAATAACGCGAACCATGGCGTCGAACTCTTTTGTTTTAAAATATTTATCTAGCTGTATGACCGCTTCTTCATGGTAAAACGTGTCTGCGCCACCTGCAATGATATTTAGTTTTCCCGCCAACTTTGGCGAAACCGTTTCCCAATTGTCTTCAAGATATGTTCGGATGTCGTATTGTTTCCAATATTCCACAACTTCTGGAATGACTGCGCCTGTCTCTCGGTCAAACATCGTAACGGGTCTTCCATCTTCGCCCTTGGGACTAAAGACCGCTTCAGACGAACTAATTTGCCCGCCATCTTTCAAGACATCGTCCATTGCCACAAAGTCTGTTGCAAACAAGATAGGTGTAGTGCCTCGCCGGGCAATCGGTTTCTTAGTGCCTTCTTCGTCGACATACATGTTTGCGCCTTCTGCATACAAATCGCACGATCGGAAGTAATGGAAGTCCAAAGGATCTGGCGCAAGTACCCAAGCGCCACCGAACATATCAGGGTTATTCACTTGCAACCACATCGCAGCCCAGCCTCCAGAAGAATGTCCTGCAAGAAAACGGTTCTCTTCACATCCGCCAAGATTGTACGTTTCTTCAAGATACGGAATCCATTCTTCGAGGAGCGCGGTCATGCGAGGTCCATTGTTTGCAGAATCAGCAAACACATGATGTCCCGTATACGCTTGCGCATTCAGAATAACACGGCATATTTGATCGTCATAATCCGAAGCAGTGAACATCATCTTCATAAAACGCCCACCATAATGATCGCTGCCAAAGCCACCAATCCAGTACAAGACTGGATACGGTTCTTCGCGACTTGGGTCGTGGTCGTCTGGGACAATCACGCAAGCGCCGTGCTTTACATCGCGCCCATAAAAATCACTTAGCAGCGCACTTCGTTTTTCCTCTAATCGTAAATTTTTGTGTAATGCCCATTCACGTTCTGGAACCGGTTTGCATATGGTCAGTTCAACAGTTCCTGCATCTGCTCCACTTCCCTCAAACACTACGGGGTCGCCGTACAAGCCACCCTGCACAGCAATTCTTGCGCGGTCATTTTGTTTCCGAAAGACGGCGACTGCTTTCCACTCGCCACGTTGCAGCGAATTCATTGGCTCCATAGCGTCTGCGCTTTCACCAACCACCAGTGGTGTATTCGCATCCCAGTCTTCAACGTCAAGTGCAAAAAACGGTTCAGCGTTAAACCAATTCGGCCCGCCAATCAGTGGCAGCTTGCCTTTGGTGAGCATGATGAACAAACGACCATCAATGGATTCGCCTGCTCCACCATCGTGGGTTACGGAAAACTGAAGTGGTTGCACAGAAACCGCTGGCTCCTGCACGGTCAAACAAAGGGATAGAAAAAGCTCAATCATATCTAAGACATCATACGTCTAAACCACACAAATGTTGCAAAACTTGCCCCAAGAAGTAACGCGCCGTTCGCTTGATGTAACGTCGTTACGATGACTTCGTACAAAGGGATTGTTTCGCCCTTGTTAATCAAAATAACAACAAGTGCACCGCCACCAAGTAGTAGTTGCACCAAAACAAGGGCGTGCAAGGAAATGCCAAGTTTTTTCAAGAGCGCGTTATCTCTACCCATGCACCGAATACCGGTCACAATCGCCAAGACAAAAACGAGCATAGCTACAACAATATGCGTGTACAGAATGTGCGTTGCTTTTGGAGCGAGCGCCTCATCACCAAGCATGTGTCGATACGCCGCACCAAGAATAAGTTGCAACACCATGGCGCAACAGAGCATCGTCGCCCATTTTACATCACCTTTTTGTGACACCGTATTGGGACTCTTCTCGCCCATTACCTTTACGGTTGGCACCGCACTCTTCCACTTTGGTGACATCATTGCACTGAGCATGACGAAGCCTGCAAAAATCAACTGCCCAACTACGCCGTGTACTACACCAATCCAAAGATTTGGCGCAAGCATTTCTCTATCCTGAGCTAGTGTAAGAGTGCCCGTTACACGAAGGCCACCAAGCAAGCCTTGCACACATACAAAAATGAAAATGAGAATTGCAAGAGTCCGCGTGCATTTACTTGAGCGCCACTTCCAAACACAGACAACCATCATGAGGGAAGTCAATCCAATCAACATTCCCGTCAGTCGATGCGCGTGTTCAAAGAAGACGCCTTCGTTTTCAGGCGAAACCATTTCCGTCAACGGATACAACAACATGTTGTGCCCGTAACTGTTTGGCCAGTCGGGAACGGCAAGTCCCGCTTCCATCCCCGTAACAAGCCCGCCAGTAACGAGCATTAAAAAGACGAGCGTAGTTGCGACGCAGAGAAAACCAAAGTGCCAGTCGACATTGCATGTGCAATCCTTGAGGCGACCGTGCAACGAAGCGCCGATGACACCAAGCACCATCGAAGCTACGAACAAACCAACGACCCAAAGTAAACCCGCGATCATCATTTCACTTGGCGCCTTACCACCGACAATGGATCCAATCAGAAGCAAATTCAGCAGCGCTGAAACAAAACCAATCCAAGCACCCTCTTTGAGATTTTTTCCATGCCTCGCAGCAATTGGCAAGCAAAGCGCGCCAAGGACAAAGAGGATTTCACCCCCTGTTTTTCCTGAAAAAAGGATGGCTATGTACGAAAACACCCACATCGCGGTGGTTGCTCCGAGTGATAGAGTGAGGACTCTTGCTACAGTTTGTTTTGGTTCGTTTTGCATAAGAAAAGGTATACTACCTCGCTTCGATGAAAAGCATGCCACACGCAATTGAAGATGTTCCAACTGAGCAATCAAAGCCAAGTTTGGCGAATCTGTACGCTGAATTATCAAAAATTCGGCTCAGCCTACTGGTCGTCGTGACAACGGGCGCTGGATTTATTTTGGCGAGTCCGCTGGGAATCGATTGGATCACGTTGCTCTGGACGCTTCTTGGTACAACAGCGTGTGCAGGGTCTGCTGCTGCACTGAACCAACTCGCTGAACGAACACGTGACAAGAAAATGCACCGCACCCAAAGCCGACCACTGCCTGCGGGTCATATCTCAAGAGTACATGCCTTTGTTTTTGGTATTTTGCTTGCGTACATTGGTGTTGCCATTTTGAGTTTTGGTGCAAACATAGAATCCGCTGGCATCGCCTTGCTAACAATCCTCATCTATATTTTGGTGTACACACCGTTGAAACCACTGACTACGTTTAATACATTCGTTGGCGCACTTGTTGGCGGGCTCCCACCGATCATCGGTTGGGTTGCAGCAAGCGGTGGCATCTCTATTGGAGGCTGGATTCTTGCTGGCATATTATTCATCTGGCAAATTCCTCACTTCCTTGCGCTCGCCTGGATGTACCGAGAAGATTACGAACGCGGTGGTTTTAAAATGCTACCCGCCATCGACAAAACGGGCGAGTTGACGGCTCGAGTCAGTGTGATGACAAGTTTGTGTCTTGTACCACTTGCGCTTTTCCTTACGGTCGTCGGTACAACTGGTGTGCTCTTCGCAATTATTGGAACTATTCTTGGTGGATGTATGACCATGAAATCTATTACATTCTGGCGCAAGCGGGATGATGCCTCCGCCCGCAGGCTTTTCTTTGCAAGCATCATTTACTTACCACTTATCATTGTGGCAATGCTGGCTGATCGTGAAACGATTCAATGGATTGAAATGGGCACAAGTATTGGAACAGGCAATGGCTAATCAAAGCGTGAAACTTACATTTCGAAGCGGCGGATGGGTACTAGTCTTACTGGGCATTGTCATCCTCTCCATCATTGCGTGGGCGGTTGCGCCAGCGGTATTGCGCCTTGGCAACCATGGTCCAGGCGATGGCTCAACAGTTGGGTCGTATGAATTTGACCTTTCAAATTTGCGTATTCCAGAAGAAACACTCGTTGCAGTGATGCAACATCGCGACATGTCGCCAGTATTAACGAACCCTGCAATTCTATTAGTGAAAAAACTTGCAGAAGTTAACTTTGGAAGCCGAAATCAATTTCTCGTAAGTGGAGACCTCGTTGTTGGCGTTACACTTGGCGGAGAAACAAGAACGTATCCATTGCACATGCTTAATGTACACGAAGTCATCAACGACACGCTAGGCGGTGTTCCGATTGTTGTGTACTGGAATTGGCCGAGTGGTTACATAGGCGTATTTGAACGAATCGTGCATGGCGAAGAAGTTTCATTTGGCTTGAGTGGTCTTTCCGGAAACGGCGTCATGTTGATGTACCCGACAAAAGACGATGTTGGCGGCGAACAATTGTTCTCTGCGATGCTTGGTCAAAGTGTGACCGGTGAATCCATACAGTTGAAACCAATTACGCATGAGGTGACGAGTTGGAGAGATTGGTTTACACTTAATCCAGAGACAACTTGCGTCGCCCCAAATAATCAGTTCAAAAAACGATACCGCAAGGGTGACCCTCGCCAATACTTTTTAAACGACACGATTTATTTTCCAGTGAGCGAAATGCCAAGCGACGAAGTTAAACCAAAAACGCATGTCATAATTGTGAATACTGGTAATACAGAAGGCAGCAGCGCAGTGTATGCAATTCAAGATCTTGTTGATGCCGCCGGCGAAGACGGGGAACTCACCCTTGATGTGGGTGGCACGCCTTGTACCTTTACGGTTGGCACCGCCCCACTTTTTGCCGTTGCCAGAGACGCTTTGGGAAATACCATTCCAACTCAGCGCTCTCTCTGGTTCACGTGGTACGCGAATCATCCAGATGCTGTTATCTCTTCACCTTATGCGAATTGACTATGCCCTTGGGTTTATTAACCGCGGGTTAATTAATCGCGTTAATCAACCGCGAGGTAGATTGTAAATTCAGAGCTGTTTATTAACCGCGGGTTAATTAATGTCGGAGCTTGTCCATTGCTTCGGTGACTTTGGGCGTATCACCTTTGATTATGGATGGCTGATATTCCATCGTATCGGTCAATGCGATGCCGATAAAGAGCACCACGAATAAAATAGACCCCACAAAGATAAACCCAACAAAAGGCCGATCCCAACGAAGGTGCATAAAGTACAAACCAACAAATGTTGCTTTTACAATTGCAACTGCTAACGCCAGAATAATACCCATCTCAGCAATATTGATTTCTGTAAAATCATAGCGAGATACCCAAACAGTAACAGCAGTAAGGAACAGCAGGATACAGCAGATGAATACTAAAAATTTAACTGGCACTATGTGCCCGACTTGGTCTTCGTGATGTGTTGAATCAGTGTTTGACATAGTTACTCTCGTTATTCGCCTGGATGCACTGCATCTTTTTTCCAAACATATCCTTGTTCGTCTTCATTCCATTCAAGAACGCTGTAGTCATAACAATCGCCAACTTCTGGTTGCTCAGCAAAGTTATCCCACGGTGGTGGTGAAGGACATTGCCATTCCAAACTACGACCACCCCAAGGATTTGCAGGAGCCTTCTTGCCATTGAAAATGGACTGGATCAGGTAAATGGCGCAAATCACAAATCCTAATGCAAGAATAACCGAACCAGCCGTAGACCAAATGTGGTACACCTGGAACTCAGGCATCTCTGTATACGTTGCATACCGCCGAGGCATACCCTTCGAGCCCATCATGAACTGGGAGAAGAACGTTACGTTGAATCCAATAAAAACGAGAATCGCTGAAAAACGACCCCAGTTTTCGTGATACATCTTTCCTGTCATCTTTGGCCACCAGTGGTGAATACCGCCCAAGAATCCAATCAATGCAGAACCCATCATGACATAATGGAAATGCGCAACGACGAAGTACGAGTCGTGCAAGTGAACGTCCGTTGCCAAAGTAGCAAGGTGCAAACCTGTCAAGCCGCCAATCGAAAAAATGAAGATGAACGAGAGCCCGTAAATCATCGGCGTGTTTAAACTAATTGAACCTTTGTAGAGCGTTGCCAACCAGTTGAAAATTTTCACAGCGGATGGAATCGAAACACTAAATGTAATCAATGAGAAAATGATATTCATGAGTGCTGATTGTCCTGATGTGAACATGTGGTGTCCCCAGACAAGAAAGCCAAACATCGCAATTGCAATAGAACTATATGCAATAAATTTATAGCCAAAGATATGACGGTGCGAGTGCACCGAAATCAATTCACTAACAACGCCCATCGCAGGAAGAATCATGATGTATACAGCTGGATGGGAATAGAACCAGAAAAAGTGTTGATACAGAACAGGGTCGCCACCCATTGCAGGGTCAAAAATACCTATGCCGACTGTTCGCTCTACAACCAAGAGCAAGAGCGTGATGCCAATGACTGGCGTAGCAAGCACCTGAATAATTGCAGTTGCATATGTTGCCCAAAGGAACAGTGGCATTCTGAACCAGGTCATACCCTTGGGGCGGAGCCGGTGAATCGTGACAATAAAGTTCATCCCAGTAAAGATGGAACTAAATCCGAGAATAAAGGCACCTATAAGTGCAGGAATAACCCCACCCATCGAAGATGCTTTATCAATACTGTATGGCGTGTAGAACGTCCAACCGGTATCGATTCCACCGGAGCCAAGTGCAATCAAGAAAAAGACAAGACCAAAAATCCACAACCACCAACTAAACAAGTTGAGTTTTGGGAAAGCGACATCTTTTGCCCCAAGCATAATCGGCAAGACGAAGTTGCCAAGCGCCGCTGGAACGGCGGGAATAATAACCAAGAAAACCATGATGGCGCCGTGCACAGTGAATGCTTGATTGTATTGGTCTTGGGTCATGAAGGTGCCTTCTGGGGTTAGCAGTTGGAACCGAATCAACATTGCAAAAACACCCGCTAGCAAAAACGCTAGCAAAACGCACACGAGGTACATCACGCCAATCCGCTTATGGTCGAGCGTAAACAACCACGACTTAATGCCTTTGGTGTGATTAAGGTAGTTATCAGTAACTGGTGGGTTTGAAGTAGTGAGTGTTGTCATCGTTATTGCCTTGGTGTTCCGTCAGGGTTCACGGTAATGTTACCCTCTGCGTCTGTAAGTTCATCAAGGTGCTTAAACATCTCAATGATTGCTGTAATTTGCTTATCCTTCAATTGACCTTGGAATGAAGGCATCGAGCCGAGGTACCCCTGGACGATGTGTCCCTGTGGGTTCACAATTGATGAACGGATGTAATTCTCTGGAATTTCGTACGTTGTAGATTCGCCCAAAAGGTTGGAAAGTTTTTCACCAGAAGTAAAGTCAACATCGCCATCTTTAACCCGATCCCAGAGACCCTTAAAAGAAGGCCCTGTTCCTGTCGTTCCATCAAGTGAGTGACAAGATTGGCACCTGTTGTATAGTCGGTTAACTGCATACGCAGGCAATTCGCCGACGGACATGTCTTCGTACTCGCTTGCAAGTTTTATCATCATTGGTTCAAAATCGTCAACAGGAACAACACGAACGGTTGCAAACATCTTTGAGTGATCCTTGCCGCAATATTCTGCACAGTTCAGGTTGTAATTACCAACAGCAATCGCCTCAAACCAGAGCGAAGTATATCTTCCTGGCACAAGATCCATTTTTACCCGAAAATCAGGGATCCAAACACTATGCAACACATCATTGGATGTCATGAGCAATCGCACTGGCGTATTCACAGGCACGGTAAGTTCCGCAACTTGGGTTGCACCATACTTAGGATGCTGGAACGTCCACGACCATTTCTGTCCTGTGACTTGAACATCGTACGAATCTTCGGGTGCTTCACGCAAATCCAAGTATCCCCTCATGCCAACAACAAAAATAACTACAACCAAAAGAAGTGGGATAACCGTCCATGCAATTTCTAGAGGCGTGTTGTGTGTAGGTCCCTGCACAGTAATGTCGTGCCCTTTGCGGCGATACTTAATCATAAATATGATGAGTGCAGCAGTAATTCCAAAGAAGAATACGTAACAAATCCAAGTAATGACAAAAAAAGTAAAGTCTACGCCCTGGGCAACTGTTGATGCTTGTTTAGGCAACCAAAAGTTTGCGGGTGCGCCTTGCGTCGTATTGGCAAGTGTTGCAAGTAATAAAGTAAGTATCGAGAACATTATGAATTTGTTCCATCTGATTTGTTTTGCGATTTCTTTAAACGTTCGGAAGATGTTAAGCCAAGAACAGCGAGACCACATCCTAGAACAACGAGCATCAATACACCGCCTGTTCTCATTAATTTCCACGCCACTGGTGTGTAACTATTGCTATCGGGATCGTATTGAAAACAATTGAAGAGTAGGAATTTATCTAGGGCTGAGCCAATCCGACCTTCAGAGGCTTCAATCAAAGCGAACCGCAAATCTTGTCCCTTGAACTGCACGTCATTCATGTATTTTGAAATACGCCCATCGGGTGTTATAAATATAATTGATGCGGTGTGGTGAAACTCGCCAGTATTGGGGTCAAACACATAGCCAAAGCCAAGAGAGTCAGCAAGTTTCGTAATGTTCCTCTGCTCACCAGTGAGAAAATGCCATCCTTTTGCTGCACCTTCACGATTGTAGTGGCCTAAGTATCCCTCTTTATTTTTCTTAGCAAGTGGATGTTTTTCGTCTGGGTTAATACTAAGAGTAACCACTTCAAACTCATCGCCAAGCGTCCAATCCATTTCTTCAAGGCCTGCTGTCAATCCATTCAACGTCAAACTACAAAGCATCGGGCACCTGTAATAGTTCAACGTCACGATGATTGGTTTTTCATTATTAAAATATTGGCCAAGGACAATCTCGTTTCCCTCGTCATCGACAAAGGTCAGATCGAGTGGAATTTGTTGGTCAAGGTGCTCAGTAATACCAACACCTTCAAGGGCATCAATTTTTTCATCTGCAAACGTTGGTCCCGCAACAAGTGGTGTAGAAAACACGCCAATCAAAGTGGCGAGTACTACAAAACAAGTTGGACGATGGATACACATGGTTTATTTTGCGTTCCCAGCAATTATGTCCATCGCATCATGAATAGGAAGCACAAGCCGAGTCGTTCGCTCACCACTTGCTTCATCGTGCTCTATAACCCAGTGCGCTGATTCGAGGAGTACAGCATGCTGTGCATCTCGAACCATGTCACGTTGTTCGTACCGAATATTAACACTCTTATCAAACGCCTCTGTCGTTACAGCACGGTAATAAATACCACAAGCAATTGCAACGGTTGTGATCATAAGAAATGCCCCACCAATCCCAATTGCCCACGTTGCCCAGCCGTCTGGATCTTCGTGGTCTTCAATTTCAAGATGTGGTTGTTCGTGTGAATGACTCATAGGTACCTCATTATGCGTTTTCAAAGTGCAATGCTTCGCCAAGCCGTGGGTCAGATGTTGCAACGAGGTTGCATTTGCGTAGGTTGATTAATGTTCCACCCAATAAAAGTGCAACCATGCCCATCAAACATGTGAAATTAAGAATAGTAAAGCCATATCCAATTTCAGCAGCTGTAATATTGTTTGCTAATTCGTTGTATGAAGTTGCTGTTGCAATCGCCTCTTCTGGGACAACCGGCATAACGAGCCAGTATATATCTACAAAGAACATCAACAACAGCCATGTTGCGATAATCGGAAGTGGCGATCGCCATCGCTTCGTCCATCGCGTGATTAATAACAAGAAGGGAAGAAGAAAGTGACCAAAAAGAAGCAAAAGAGAAACTGGACCCCAGCCACCAAGTTGTCTTGTCATGTACCAGTTTGTTTCTACCGGAAGGTTCGCATACCAAATCAACATGTATTGGCTAAATGCAATGTATGCCCAGAACACAACGCCAATTCCAAAGAGCCATTTACCAAGGTCGTGGTAGTGCTCTGTTGTAATTGAATGTTGGATATGTCCCGTTTTCTGTAAAAATCTTGCAAACAAAATGATGAGCGCAAAGAAACCGCACATACACGATGCCCAGAAATACACAGCAAACATCGTACTAAACCATCGCGGTTGCAATGTCATCATCCAATCGATGGATGCATAACTTTGAGTAAACGCAAAAAGAATCATGCAGAGGGGAGCCCACTTCTGCATTTTGTGTGTCCACTTCACATCGCCATCCCTATCTTGTGCAGTTGACCATTTGAAATATAACGTAGCTATGACGGTCCAAACTACAAGATAGAAAATTGCTCGAATAGACCAGAAGGGAGCATTCAGATATCCAGATTTTGCGCGGAGAAGATGGTCGGTTTCCATGAGATGCGTATCGCCCCACTCATAGAGAATCGCACCGTTACCTTTGAGCACCAGTAGTAAAATTGGAACAAAGAGAATCCAAAGCCACGTCAAATTTTTCGCTATGCCTTCGGCTAATCGTCGCACTGAAACGCTCCACCCAGAACGAGTCATGTGTTGCAAGAGTACAAAAAACAGTGCGCCTAAACAAAGTCCAACTGCAACCATCCAGCCGACGAGGTATGACTTCCAAAAAGTATTCCAACCTTCTCCCGAGCCAAGTGCTGCACTAATACCAAGACAGGCAACGCCAAGACCTGCTAGAGCCGGTCCAAGTTTTGCGGCAATTCCGCCGAGACGAATGTTGTCATTTTTTACTTCTGCAACTTTCACTCGTTGCTCCCTTCGTTCGCCGATGTACGGGGAAGTGTTTCAGAATTTGAAACCATGGATGGATCAGCATCTTGCGATAATTGCAGGGCTTTTATGTACGCCACAATTGCCCATCGATCCTCCGTCGTAACTTGCGAACCATATCCAGACATCGTTCTAACGCCATTGGTAATGGTGTTAAACAACTGTCCAAGTGGCTGTGCTTTTATTAGATCCTCATGTAAGTTCTTTGGCGCAACCCAAGAGGTGCCATTTACGCCTGTCTCAACGAGTTGATTCGCTCTTTGGTGAATAAGTCCATCACCAAAACCGCCAGCACCGTGACACGGCGAACAATAAATATTAAATCGACCTTGCCCGCGAAGAAGTAATTCGCGGTCCACTGTCATTGAACTTGGATACGTGTTTGCCCACTCGCCATCAGCCACACCCATAAAGTAGTGTGTGTCTCCAACCATGCCGCTTCGAGCAATAGTGCCCTCAACTCTTGGTCGCATTGCGCGGCCATCTAAAAAGAGCGCATTCGCTTCTTGTGAAACATACTTGGGCTGATTATCCATGTTTTGAATAAAATGTATACGCGGTTTGTCGCTGTAGGCTGTGCGGGCCCTGAAAATAAGCGCAAGAGGAATCGTCGCCGCGCAGGTGATTACAATCACCATCCACTTAATCCATAGCGGCAGTTCCCTCAAATCAGCAAGAAACGGCTTGGCGAGATCATCAATAATTTGTTTTACTAAGTTTCCCATTATTTTTCCAACGCAATCACAGTTTCTGGGTTGAGCGAGTTCAAAAACGCTTCAACTTCATCACGGCTAAATTTTGGATCCCGAGCTTCGATAATAAGAAAAAACCTATCATCAGTCGCGCGGGATAACGCAGGGTGTTTGAGTGTCGGATGGTAAAACATTGGCAACTTGTTCAAAAACATCGTTCCAAAGACCGCTGTTAACGCAGAGAACAGAATCGTCATTTCAAACGCAACTGGAACGAATGCTGCCGCTCCAAGTAGAGGTTTGCCTGACACATCAAATTGGTATCCGACAACGGGCAGTAGTGCCCAAATATCAAATTCCATTGAATTTGTAAAGATTTGTAAAAAACAAGCGGTGGTTAATCCTGCCATGCCACCAAAGAAAACTAGGATCGGAAGAATAGTCATCTTCACACCCATAGCGCGATCGAGGCCATGCACCGCAAATGGAACTTGGCAATCAAACCATTTGAAACCAGCAGCATATGTTTTTTCGGCTGCATGATAAATACCAGGCGTGGTTTTAAACTCAGCTGCCAAACCGTAGAGGTTTTCACGTTCAACGTGTACAGAGGTCACTTCGCTCATTCGTCCTCCTCTGCAATTTTTGCTTGCTCGCTAGTTTCCGTTGACATTTCATTGTAACTATGCCCATGACCATGAGGATCTGCGATCGGCATAATTGCTTTGAGCTCTGCTATTGCTAAAATTGGCAAGTAACGAATAAACAAAAGGAAGAACGTCATAAACAAACCGAAACTTCCAAAGAACGTTAGAACATCAACCCAAGTTGGTTCATACATTCCCCAACTACTTGGCAAAAAGTCGTACGCAAGAGATGTCACAACGATGACAAACCGTTCGAACCACATACCTACGTTCACAAGAAGTGATGCTGTAAATATGATGGCGATATTATTTCGCGCCTTCTTAAACCAGAAAATCTGCGGTGTAACAACATTGCAACTCACCATAATCCAGTACGCCCAACCATAAGGTCCAAACGCGCGGTTGATAAAAGTGAATGACTCATAAATTTCACCACTGTACCAAGCGATGAAAAATTCCATTGAGTACGCATACCCAACAATCGATCCTGTAAACAAGATAATTTTGCACATGTTGTCAAGGTGACGCATCGTGATAAAGTTTTTCAATCCCCACAATTGTCGCGCTGGAATTGCAAGTGTCATCACCATCGCGAACCCTGAGAAAATCGCACCCGCAACAAAGTATGGTGGGAAGATAGTTGTGTGCCAGCCAGGAAGTTGTGAAACCGCAAAGTCAAATGAAACCACACTATGTACAGATAGTACTAGTGGGGTCGCGAGCGCTGCTAACAATAAGTATGCGCGTTCATAACGATGCCAATGCCGCATGCTTCCGCGCCATCCAAGCGAGAAAATTCCATACAACATTTGTTTAGTTTTTGACGTTGCTCGATCGCGCATTGTTGCAAGGTCAGGCACCATACCTAAGTACCAGAACAAAAGCGAAACCGTAAAGTACGTGCCAACTGCAAACACGTCCCAAAGGAGAGGGCTTCTAAATTGTGGCCACATGTCCATCTGGTTTGGAATCGGGAAGAGCCAATACGCCAACCAGACACGACCAATGTGAATACCCGGAAAGGTACCAGCACAGATAACGGCAAAGATTGTCATTGCTTCTGCTAAACGGTTAATCGCAGTACGCCATTTTTGTCTAAAGAGGAAAAGGATTGCGGAGATTAACGTACCAGCATGACCAATACCAACCCAGAACACGAAGTTCACGATTGGATATCCCCAAGCTACGGGGTTGTTATTCCCCCAGACTCCAACACCAGTAAAGAAGAGGTAGCCAATCATCACGCCGAGCATCGACATCATGGTGAACGAAACTGCAAGTGCAAAATACCAAGACTTCGGTGGCTTGGCTGATTCATTTGCACGAAGAATATCCGTCGTTACCGAGCCAAAGTCAGTGTGGTTCAAAATCAACTGGGGACGATTTGAAGGGTCTTCGCCAGTATTATCAAGCGAAGGAACTGGAACGGTTGTCATCAGTGACTCTCGCCTTCCGTTGCAACTGCACTATCAATCGGATTCGTCAACCTCGCAAGATATTTCGTGCGAGATTTAATGTTCAGTTCTTCGAGCATCTCGTAAGATCGTTTCTCATTATGTAGTTTTGACACGCGACTGTTTGTGTCCATTAAGTCGCCAAACACTATGGCTCCTGCTGGACATGCTTGTTCACACGCCGTGATTATTGCCCCATCAAGAATAGCTACGCGCTGATCGGCTTGCTTTTGAGCTTCCGTTTTCTTTACCCAAGCATTTTTTGTTGCAATTTTTACACGTTGAATTCTTTGCGTGCAGTATGTACATTTTTCCATCACGCCGCGCATTCGAACAGTGACCTCTGGATTGAATTGCATAGCACGTAATGTTTTTCCACCAGATTGCGTCTTGATGTAATAGTCTGGTTGTACTTGTAACAAACCTGTCGAACGAAGAGGGTCTCTTCGGAAGTAATCAAAGTAATTAAATCGGCGCACTTTGAAGGGACAGTTGTTTGAGCAATATCGCGTTCCAATACATCGGTTGTACACCATAACATTCAAACCATCCGAATCGTGCACCGTGGCGGCAACTGGGCACACTTCTTCACAAGGAGCGTTCTCGCAATGCGAACAAGTCATTGGTTGAATTGCTACAGCAGTCAAGTCATTTCCATCGTACCCGCCGTGGCCGTCAGACCCAAAGGCAAAATATCGGTCGATTCGTATCCAATGCATTTCACGACCCATGAGCACTTGGTCTTTGCCAACAATTGGGATATTGTTTTCTGCGTGACAAGCAGCAACGCATGCATTACAACCTGTACAAGTCGAAAGGTCAAACGTCATGCCCCATTTATATTTTGCACCAACAAATTGTTCTTCTTCGAAGATTGAAAGTGAGTGCGATACATGACCAACATGTTTTGCAAACGCAGGATTAGCGTTGTAAGTAGCGAGTGATCCTTCGCGGAATAAGAGCGGAAGACGTTCTTGCGTTCCTTTTCCAGGCGTGCTGTTAACATCAAAATGCATTTGGGTTGTTGCAAGGGGATACGTGTTTCCAGTCGCGGATACTTTTGCGGGCGCTGCCCATTTTGCAGTTGAAGTCCGAAGCGGATAGACATCCACTCCAGCACCCGTGCAAACTCGGCCGGCAAATGCGCGTCCATATCCGAGGGGAAGCATAATGACATCGTCAGCGGTTCCGGGAATCGGCAACACAGCAATGGAAGCATGCTTGCTTCCGACCGAAATTTTTAACATGTCACCCTGTTTAACACCAAGGTCTTCAGCGGTTTTTGGCGATATCAACGCAGCGTTATCCCACGTTAATTTCGTAATACTGTCAGGAAGTTCTTGCAGCCAACCATTATTTGCATGTCGACCATCCCAAATAGTTCCCGATGGAATAAAGCAAACGGTATATCCAACGCCACCTACAACAGTGCCACCCTTTGGTACTCTTTTATTCACTGGAGGTTTATCGAGCATCGAAGAATTTGCGACAACGCCATCGTGTACCGCAGCACGCCAGTTTGGATTCCAAATATCCGTCGATGCAGAAAACAATGTTGTTCGTACTAACGTCTGGCCATCTGTTACCGTTTCGCCTGCGAGAATCGCAAGCAACTCAGGGGAGGTAAGTCCATCAAAGAGTGGCTGAATTAGTGGTTGGCCAACGCAAATGGTTCCATCTGCAGCAAGCCCGTCACTCCATGATTCAAGCCAGTGCGCTGCATTCAAGTGCCACTTGCACACCTTTGATGTTTCATCTTCATTATGTGACAAGTGAATTGATAACGGTAACGCTTTGATAGAAGCCGCCATGTTCAGATCTGCTGGAGCATCGAACGCAGGATTTCCACCAATAACAATTACGCCCTGCACCGAACCTTCTTCCATCGCTTTTGAAAACTCTTCGATTGTTGCGTTCACACCACCCACGTTATTCAAGGAACGGTATGAAATTGTTGTTCCCAGCGCACCAAGTTCTTCGTTAATTCTCGCAACAAGGTAATGCACCGATGCTGGTTGACTTGGGCCTGCAAGAACGAGCCCATGCTTTCCTGCATGGTTCAAATCGCTCACAAGTTTATCCGCCCAAATCTGTTGTTCAGCAGTGAGTGAAACCGTCCCATCGATTGCAATGTCAACTTTCGCAATTTCCTTTGCGATATACGTTGCAATTGAAGTTACTGCTGCAGGGTTCATTGGACTTCGTTCATCCGCTTTTGCACCCGTCACAGAAAGACCAGGTTCGGCAATCCAAACTCGACTCATCTTGCCGTTGTGTACTTTGCGGCCCTGTGCCCACCCGCGAGTATTTGGAACTTGCATTGGTCCTGAACCAAGAAAGTCTTGGTCTAGGGAAACGATGACGGTTGCTTCTGCAAAGTTGTGTACTGGAATCCAATTCCCACCAAAGGCGCTCATCAAACCTTCTCGTTCATTCGTGTTTGCAAGTGGTGCATACTCAACCCACATTGCTTGTGGATTTTTCTTCATGAATGCTCGTTGCATTCGTTCAAATGTTGGCGAACTTGTTGGTTCACTTACAACAGCGATTCCTTTGCCATTTTTTGGTAAGTATGCACCAACCCATTCTTTAAAAGCAGTAAGCGACGAATCCGTTCCGTCGTACGTAACTTTTCGACTTCGATCTGGATCGTATAGGTCAAGCACTGCTGCTTGTGTAAAGGCATCTGTTTTCCCTCGGCTATCGGGATGCTCAGGATTGCCTTCAATTTTTGTTGGACGTCCATCGTTGCTCGTAACAAGCACACCCTGTGATACTCCACCAAAATCAAAACAACTTGCGTACTGTTCCGGAATGCCCGGCATTGTGTTTTCTGGTCGATGCGCATAAGGAACGATATTTTCCTTTGGCCAACGCCTGCAACCCCCAACACCTAGGCCTGCTAGCGCCATTGAGGCGCCCATGATTTTCAAGAAATGACGACGGTCTTCTCCGGTTGCAAGTAATTCACTTGCACCCTCTGGAAATTCGTCCTGCACTTTTGTTCGGAATTCATCCTTTGCGACAACTTCATCGAGTGATCGCCACCATGTTCTTCCATTCTTGTTTGGTTCATTCAACGATGACATGTAGAGCAATCCTGTGATGGGTTCAAGTTATTGATTTTACGCCAGTTAATGCTGTGTGCTATTTTTTCTGCGTCGGACATATCAATGCCCCACTCTAATTGGGTGACGAAATCTGGGTTTCGTACATGTGGGTCTGGGTTACGGTGGCAACTGAGGCACCAACCCATGCTTAATTTTTCATGTTGATACACGACTTCCATGGTGTCAACGCGACCGTGACACTCCACACAACTTACTCCACGAGTTACGTGAGCACTGTGATTAAAATATGCGTATTGCGGAAGGTCGTGCACGCGAACCCATGGGATTGGCATACCGGTTTCGTAGCTCTCAAAGAGTGGTTTCAACTTGTCGCTCTCAGGATGAATTAGCGCATGACAATTCATGCACGTTTGCGTTGGAGGAATCGCCGCGTGTGGTGTTTTTTCAACGGTGTTGTGACAGTAACGGCAGTCCAACCCAAGTTCACCAGCGTGAACTTTGTGACTAAACGGGATTGGTTGCTCTGGCATGTACCCAACATCCGTTGCCAGAGGGCTAAATCCATATGCAACAACAATTGCAAAATACAAAGGTGTTGTTGTCCCTGCCACAATCATGAATGGCAACGCTAGATTTGTCCAGCGGGGAAAGGTAAATCGTTGTCGTGTCATAGAGTTGAGGCCTCAAGATGAGGGGCTTGCCTTACGTCTTAAAAAATTAAGGTTGTACGACCTTACACAAGATGCAAAAATTTCAGACGGCTGTGTGGGTCAAGGAGAACGATGAAACGGGATATGATAGTGTGTTCATAGCAGTAGCATCAAGTGAAATTGAGTATCAATTCACAAAGTAATTTACGCGTAAATACAATTTTTTTTATCTATGTAATGAGGGAGGCAGATGAAAAAATCGCTCAGCGTTTGCATCCAATCTTTTTTCGAATTCTCGAGTCTCTTCACCCTTCAGATTCGCCAGAAATTCCGCTGTGTACATAACATTTTTTGGCTCGTTTGGACGAATCTTGCGAACTGGTTCGGGCGAAAGATACGGCGCATCGGTTTCAACCATCATCCGGTCAATTGGCACAAGTTCTGCTGCTGCAACTACTTCCGACGCATTTTTGTATGTCACTACACCCGTAAAACTAATCATTGCTCCCAAATCGAGGATTTTCCGAGCATCCTCTGGGGTTTCCGTAAAACAATGAAATACAAACCGAGCTCCGTCAATCGTACTTGACTCAAATATTGGTAATAAATCGTCTACAGCGCGCCGACAATGTACTATTATCGGACGTTCGTCATCCTTTGCCTCTTCAATAAGCGCAAGATGTTCCTCGAGTAATTTCATTTGACGATCAAAGAGTGGTTCATCGTAATGGCGATCAAGTCCTAACTCACCCCAAGCCACGCATCGTGCATCCTGTGCTGCAGCTCGAACATAGTCCCATTTCCACTCGCCATCTGCATGCAGCGGATGGATACCAGATGAAAAAAACACTCGATCATCGATATTTGCAAGTTCTCGGGCAGCCAACGCATCGTCGCCGTCGGTAGAAACGGTAATCATCCGATGCACTCCTGCTAGAGCAGCATCATCGATGACATCTGCCACACGTTCCGTGAATTGGGCGCTCGTCAGATGGCAATGTGTATCAATCACGAATTGCTCCCAAAGGAGCTTCGGCAATAGTGAATGACACAACAAGATCTGGAGCACCCTCCATCATGATTGTAAATTCTTGTTGCGCCACTTCTGCAGAATCGAGTGTAAACCTCATGCGAATTGTCCATATCGCTGGAATCCCTTTGTTCGAATCTTCCTCTGTGGACAACGTCCATGTATCGAAATCAATGCGCAATCCCTTTGGAATACTAATTATTGGTGTTGTCGGACGTTGATTGCTGGTCCATTCCAAACGTAAAACAGCACGCGTCCCTTGCGCTGCATCGGGATAAAGTATAGGTGTTGGTGGCATAATCGCCAATGGCTGTATAAATCTACCGATGCCATCAATCCGTAACACTTCAACTTCGCCAGTATCAAATTCCAAACGGACTGTGGATGAACGCAGTTGACTACGCCGAAGCGTTAAGTTCACCGGCACTTCTATTACTTCGCCAACAGCAAATGGTTCTTTGGGCCAATCGGTTGTCGTACATCCGCAAGAAGAAACTGCATTTATAAGTTGCAGTTCGTGATCGGTCGTATTTACCAAGCGAAAGGTATGGGTGAGCACCGTCGCAGGCCGTTCAATTGGTACAACTCCAAAACTATGGTGCAATTTCCCAGAAACTGATGCGCCAAACAAGATTGGATACACAACCAAGACTACAACTGCCAAGAAAACAAGGCCAATGCAAACAATCAGAAGGATATGAACTTTCTTTTTTGACATCTACGCAAATCGTACTCTAAACAGAATAATGATGCGAACTCGCAACAACTCGCAACTTACGTCATAATTCCACTATGGACATGGAACGATTTACAACGCTCGCGCAACAGGCAATAACGCAAGCACTTTCAATTGCGACTTCCTTTAAGCACGCAGAACTCACGCCGCTCCATTTTCTTTGTGCACTTATAGAAGATGCATCAGGAACAACACGCTCCCTCATCAAACGCGGTGGGGGTGATCCTGTCCGTGTAGCAGAACTTGCAACTGCACAGTTACACAAAATGCCAACTGTCACGGGCGCGCAACCACAAACATCACAAGTTGTCATGCAAATACTTAACGACTCGCTTGAAACCGCAAAAACAATGGACGATTCGCATGCAACAGTGGAGCACCTTCTTCTTGCACTCTCAAAAGTAAAAAGCAATGCAAAAGACGTGATTGAACTTGGCGGAGTTACGTCAAGTGACATTGAACAAGCAATCAAAATGATTCGTAAAGATTCTGGAGTAACAAACGTGAACAACGAAAACGCAGATGCACAACTTGAAGCTTTAGCAAAGTATGGCATAGATTTAAATGAACTTGCACGCAACGGCAAACTAGATCCTGTCATAGGTCGTGATGAAGAAATTCGAAGGTGCATGCAGGTGCTAAGCCGTCGCTCGAAAAACAACCCCGTTTTAATTGGCGAGCCGGGTGTTGGCAAGACCGCAATTGCAGAGGGTCTTGCGCAACGAATCGTGAATAACGATTGCCCCTCTTCGATGCGGGAATCAAGAGTCGTCGCACTCGATGTTGGGCAACTTCTTGCTGGCGCGAAATTCCGTGGCGAATTTGAGGAGCGATTAAAAGCAGTGCTTCGTGAGGTAACTTCCAGTGAAGGAAAAATCATCCTTTTCATAGACGAACTTCACACCATCATCGGTGCTGGCGCAGCCGAGGGAGCTGTCAGCGCTGGGAATTTGCTCAAGCCAGCACTCGCTCGAGGCGAATTAAGTTGCATCGGTGCGACCACGCTTGATGAGTACCGACAACACATTGAAAAAGATGCAGCGTTTGAACGTCGTTTCCAACCCATCGTTGTCGACCAACCATCCGTCGAAGAAACTATAGCGATTCTGCGTGGGCTCAAACCACGATACGAAGCGCACCATGGTATTCGTATCCAAGACGGCGCACTAGTCGCGGCAGCGCAACTAAGCCATCGGTACATTGCTGACAGATTCTTGCCCGACAAAGCCATTGACTTACTTGATGAAGCGTCGAGTAAATTGCGAATTGAAAATGACTCTATGCCAGCGGATCTTGATGAACTTCGGCGCAGGATTCTCCAACTTGAAATCGAACGTGAAGCATTAAAAATAGAAAAAGACAGCGACTCAAAAGATAGACTTGCTAAAGTTGCAACAGAAATTGCAGATCTCAGCGAACAAAACAATGAAATAACTGCTCGGTGGGAAATTGAAAAAGCTGAACTGGAAGAAATAAGCACAACAAAAATTGAAATTGATGCAAAGCAAACTGAACTCAACCAAGCCCAGCGCGCTGGCGACTTGGAAACTGCCGCTCGAATTCAGTATGGCGAACTTCGAGAACTTGATGTCCGGCTGCACTGCGCAGAAGAAAAACTAAGGGTACGCCGCGAGCAAGGGCTCAACATGGTTCGCGAAGAGGTGGACGCAGAACAAATCGCTGAGGTAGTTTCAAGGTGGACAGGAATTCCAGCCACACGACTCGAGGAAGCCGAACGAGAAAAACTTCTCAAGATGGAAGACTCGCTCGCGTCGCGAGTTATTGGTCAGGAAGAAGCTGTCAAAGCCGTATCCGAAGCCGTTCGAAGAAGCCGTGCGGGTCTGGGTGAAGAATCACGGCCCATCGGTTCCTTTTTATTCTTGGGGCCAACTGGTGTTGGGAAAACAGAATTATGCAAGGCGCTTGCGGAGTTTTTGTTCGATACCGACGAAGCGATG
>Ga0066376_10000563_pt1 | contig 34586 bp, 30 predicted proteins | sample Knorr_S15_td_Bot_FD_77009 | JGI IMG/M metagenome (GOLD analysis project Ga0066376, IMG submission 77009) | Marine microbial communities from Southern Atlantic Ocean transect - Knorr_S15_td_Bottom_ad_5009_LV_A | ecosystem: Environmental > Aquatic > Marine > Oceanic | place: Southern Atlantic... | reverse complement strand
TGATCTCAGCGACAGGGCCCGTCTGGAGCCGCTCAGCCAGGCCATGAGTAAAGCCTTGGAAAAGCCTTTGACGGCGGGCGATGCGGCCACAGGCTCGCCCCGGCCGATCCATGATCCCGCCGACCGCCGCCGCCTGGTTGGTCATGTGGTCGAGGCGAACGAGGAGGCGGTCGATCGGGCGCTGGATCGGGCTTGCGCCGCCGCAGCTGGCTGGGCCGCGACCCCGGCGGGTGAGCGCGCCGACTGTCTTGAGCGCGCCGCTGATCTGATCGAGGAGACCGTTGCCGAGGCTCTGGCCATTGCCGTGCGCGAGGCCGGCAAGACGATCCCCGACGCTGTTGCAGAGGTTCGCGAGGCGGTGGATTTCTGCCGCTACTACGCGAACCGCGCGCGCGCCGATTTTTCCGGCGCGCAGACCCTCTCCGGACCGACCGGCGAGAGCAATCGCCTGTCGCTCCATGGGCGCGGCGTCTTCGTCTGCATCAGCCCGTGGAATTTCCCCCTGGCGATCTTCACGGGCCAGGTTACGGCAGCCCTGGTGGCCGGCAATGCGGTAATCGCCAAGCCCGCCGAGCAGACTCCTTTGATGGCCGCCTACGCCGTTCGCCTGCTGCATCGCGCCGGGGTGCCCGTTGACGTCTTGCGGCTTCTGCCCGGTGATGGCGCCGTTGTCGGCGCGCGGCTGGTCAATCATCCGCGTATCGCCGGCGTTGCCTTCACCGGCTCGACGGAAACCGCCTGGGCGATCAACCGCAGTCTGGCCGCGCGAGACGGACCGATCATCCCGTTGATCGCCGAGACCGGCGGCCAGAATGCCATGATCGTCGATTCGAGCGCCCTGCCCGAACAGGTCGTGGTGGATGTGCTCGCTTCGGCCTTCGGCGCTGCCGGTCAGCGCTGTTCGGCCTTGCGTGTGCTGTTCATCCAGGCCGATGTGGCGCCCCGGACCATCGCCATGATTTCCGGCGCCATGGATGAATTGCGCATCGGCGATCCGGCGTTGCTGGCGACCGATATCGGCCCGGTGATAGACGAGCAGGCCAGGGCGGTGCTCGAAGAGCATGGCAAACGCATGGCGCGCCTGGGCACTGAGATTAAACGACTCGCTCTGCCGGATGAGACGGCCGAGGGCAGTTTTGTGGCGCCCATGGCTTTCGAGATTGACCGGATCGACCAGCTGGAGCGCGAGGTCTTCGGGCCGATCCTCCATGTTATCCGCTATCGCGCCGACAGGCTGGATGGGGTGATAGAGGCTATCAATGCTACCGGCTACGGCCTGACCCTGGGCATCCACAGCCGCATCGGCGAGGTCGTCGATTACATATCTTCGCGGGTCCGCGCCGGCAATATCTACGTCAACCGTAATATGATCGGCGCCGTGGTCGGGGTGCAGCCTTTCGGCGGCGAGGGACTTTCGGGAACCGGTCCCAAGGCCGGCGGTCCACGCTATTTGAATCGTTTCGCAAACGAGCGTAGTTTCTCAACAGATACGACGGCGGCCGGCGGAAACGCCTCGCTTTTGTCACTGGAGGAAGGTGAATGACTGGCGTGAAAGCTGTCTTCGATGAGACGGCGCAACATTATGACGAGGGGCGGCGAACGCTTCTGCCCTGTTTCGATGATTTCTATGGAATGGTGATGAAGCTGCTCACCTTTCCACCCGAGGCGCATATTCGTGTGCTCGACCTTGGGGCGGGCACTGGAATTCTCAGCCATATGATCGCCGAGGCGTTTCCCAACGCTCGCATCACATTGGTCGATATCTCGCCCGAAATGCTGGCGATTGCCCGCGAGCGTCTCGGTTCGGAGACGCGCATCCGCTATATGCAGGCGGATATCACGCTGCTCGCCATGCCCGGCGAATTCGATGTGGTGGTTTCGGCGCTCGCTATCCATCACCTCAGGGATGATGAAAAACACGAACTCTATGGCGATATCTACAAGACGCTTTGCGTCGGTGGCATTTTCATTAACGCCGAACAGGTGCAGGGCCCGACGGCGGTGCTCGAAAAAAGCTATGACGATATGTGGCTGGCGGAAATTCAGGCCCTTGGGGCGAGCAAGGAAGATATTGCTCAGGCGCGCAAGTGCATGGCCGAGGACCGCCCCGCGACCCTCGAGGTCCAGCTCGCTTGGCTGCGCGAGGTCGGCTTCCGCCATGTGGATTGTTGGTATAAGAACGGCCGCTTCGCGGTTTTCTGCGGCGCGGTTAACTAGTGGACTAATCCCTTTAACGCGCGGGCGCGCAAGCGCTCGGCGGGGGCGCTTTCAGGCATGGCGGCGATTCGCTCGGCGGTCAGCGCCCGGGCCAGGGTGAAGCGACTACAGCGCAAGGCGGCCTCGATCAGTGTCTGGGCAAACAGGTCACGCTGGGCGTGGCTGCCACCGATACGGAAAATCTGATAGCGGACCGGCAGCAGGTAGTCGACCGCGGCTGCGTAATCGCCGGCGTGATAGGCGGCGAGGCCCCGGCTTGCATCGATCCCCACATCGCGCATGATCGTCGCCATGGTGCCGTGTCTGCTGCCGGCATAGGAACGCATGGAAGCGACCATCTCGCGCACCGCGCCCACGCGGCCTTCGCCGGCCAGGCACATGGTGAAATGGGCGTCGGTAAAGGCGTCGTTGTGATCACCAATATGGGCTTTGGCTATATCGGCCAATTCGACCCAACGCTCTCCCACATCGACCCCGGCGAGTTCGAGCCGCCACAGCAGAGAGGCGGCGTCGTGCATGTCGTATATGATCTCGGAGAAATCGTCGCGCACCCGGTCGTCGTAGAGGGCGAGAGCCGCCTCTGGCTCGTCCCGGGTCAGGTGATAGAGCGCCTTGTGCCACCACACATGGTGGACGAAGAAAGCGCATTCGCTCCAGCCCGCCTCGGTCTCCTCGAGCCAGGCGATGCCGTCGGCGGTGCGGCCCTGCATCTCCATGACATGGGCCGCCGCATGGACCGCCCAGATATCCTTGCCATTGATCTCGACGGCGCGCCTGGCGAGGCTCTCGGCCTGCTCATAGGCGCCGCATTCCTCGAGGCCGAAGGCGTATTTGCCGAGCACATAGCCATAGCCCGCCATGTCATCGGACCAGGCCGGCAGGACGCGCGATACGCTGTCGCGCAGGTTCTGCGCATCGCCTGAGTGAAAGTAAAAGCTGGTGGTCAGGTTGAGCGCCAGAAGATCGGTCGGATGGTCGATCAGGAGTTTTTCCCAACGCCCCACGGCGCCGATCAGATCGCCGTCGCACCAGGCCTGCAGACCGAGGAAATGCGTGTGCTCGCGCGGCGTGGCGACGCCCTGTTCGGCGCGGTCCAGGCAGGCCTTGGCCTTGGCATGGACAGCGGGCACGCCGAGCATGAGGTAGAAATAGCCGCGCAGGCAATGCGCCATGGCGAAGTCCGGATCGGCCTTGAGCGCCGCCTTGGCGTGGATCGCCGGATCGGCCTTGAACCCGGCGAGCGCATCGACCGCCGCGTCATAGCCGGCCACGGCATCATCGCTCACCGTGGTGAGCTGAATTCCATGGGCGTCGGTTTTCACGGGGTGTCGGTATTCACGGGGCCAGTTCGCCGCGGATGGCGGCCAGGAACATCTGGCGCAGCTCCGGCTCGCCGACGGGGATCGGGTTGCCGCCGCAGGACGGATCGATCGCCGCCATGGGGGTGAGTTCGTCGACATGCTCCTCGCCGATGCCGAGGTCCGCCAGGGTATGTTCGATGTCCAATTGGCTGCGAAGATCGAGCACCCATTTCTTGAACGAATCGAAGGACGGGTTGGGCAGGTCGAGATAGCGCGCGAGGGCCGTCATCCGGTGTTCTATGGCGACGCGGTTGAAATCGAGCACATAGGGCATGACCACCGCGTTGGTCAGGCCGTGATGTTTGTCATGCACGGCGCCGATCGGGTGGGACAGGGCGTGGATAGCGCCGAGGCCCTTCTGAAAGGCGGTGGCGCCCATGGTGGCTGCGACCAGCATATGGGCCCGCGCCGCCAGGTTGCCGCCGTCCTCGACGGCGATCGGCAGCCAGTCCTTGACCAGGCGCATGCCTTCCAGGGCGATACCGTCGGCCATCGGGTGATAGCCCGGCGCGCAATAGGCTTCCAGGCAGTGGGCGAGGGCGTCCATGCCGGTCCAGGCGGTGATGTTCTTGGGCAGGCCGATGGTCAGTTCGGGATCGGATATGACGATGGCGGGCACCATCTTGGGATGGAAGATGATTTTCTTGAGATGGGTTTCCTCGTCGGTGATAACCGAGGCGCGGCCCACCTCCGAGCCGGTGCCGGCGGTGGTCGGCAGGGCGATGATCGGCGCAATGCCCGCCTCATTGACCCGCGTCCACCAATCCTCGCGGTCTTCGAAATCCCAGATCGGACGGCTTTGGCCGATCATCAGCGCGATGGCTTTGGCGGCGTCCAGCGCCGAGCCGCCGCCGAAGGCGATCACCCCGTCGCAACGGGCGTCTTTGTAGGCGGCGACGCCGTCCTCGACGTTTTGCCCCACCGGATTTCCTTTGATGTCGGCGAACAAGGTGGTCGGGATGCCGGCGGCGTTGTTGTCGGCGATGGCGTTCGCCACCATGGGCAGATCGCGCAGGCCCGGATCGGTGACCAGCAAAGGCTTCGCCATGCCGAGCGACTTACAGGCTTCGGAGAGTTCTCTGACACGGCCCGGGCCGAAGCGCATGGCGGTCGGGTAGTTCCAATTGCCGGTCAGGGTCTTGGGGTCGATATTCATGGATGGCGGTCCTTTAGAGCGAGGTTCGAAGGTGAAAAGATTTGGGGCGGGTGAGATAGTCATAGCCAAGCGCCGATAAGGAGCAGCCTCGGCCCGAGTCTTTGACTCCGACCCAGGCCAGGGCCGGATCGAGATAGTCGCAGCGGTTCATGAACCAGGTGCCGGTGTCGACCCGGTCGCCGATCGCCAGGGCCGCGTCGGCGTCGGCTGTGAAAACGCAGGCGGTCAGCCCATAGGCGCTGTCGTTCATGTGGGCCACGGCCTCGTCGTCGTTCGCGACCTTCATGATGCCGATGGCCGGGCCGAAGGTTTCCTCGTTCATCAGCAGCATGGAATGATCCACATCGACCATCACCTGAGGCGCCAAGTAGGGCGTTGCTTCCCTGTCAGCGGCGAAGTTTTTGCTGTCGATAAGCGCGCGCCCGCCCTTGGCGAGAGCGTCGTGGATTTGCCAGCGCACGGCAGTCGCGGCGCTGGTCCGCACCATGGGGCCGATATTGGTCTCGGGATCCAGCGGATCACCCAGCCGGTAGCCGTTGGTGAGCTCGACAAAGCCCTCGACGAAATCGTCATAGACATCGCCATGCACATAAATGCGCTCGATGCCGCAACAGGATTGGCCGGAATTAAAGAAGGCGCCGTCGACCAGGGTCTCTATGGCATGGGCGAGATCGGCGTCCGGGCGCACATAGGCCGGGTCCTTGCCACCCAGTTCGAGGTTGGCGGCGATGAAGCGGTCGGCGGCTGAATGCTGGATGGCATGGCCGCCGCTCACCGAGCCGGTGAAGCTGACGAAAGCGGTACGCCTATCGCGCACCACCGCATCGACCCCGCCGTGGCTCATATGGAGATGCTGGAAAACCCCGGCCGGTAAACCGGCGAAGGCTGCTGCAAATCTCTCCGCGCAGAGCGGGGTCTGGGCGGAATGTTTCAGCAGCACGGAATTCCCCGCCATGAGAGCCGGCACAACCGCGTTGACCGCCGTGAGATAGGGGTAATTCCAGGGCGCCACCACGAAAACCACGCCGAGGGGGACGCGGCGGATGAAGCGGGTGAAGCCCTCCTTATCGCCGACCTCCACATCGGCGAGGGAGTCGCTGGCGATGGCGATCATATGGCGCGCGCGTTCCTCAAAGCCGGCGACTTCGCCGGGCGCCTGGGAAAGCGGGCGGCCCATCTGCCAGGTGATTTCCAGGGCGATGCCGTCCTTGGCGGCAATAAAGGCGTCGACGGCGCTGGTGAGCAGGGCGGCGCGTTCCGCCACAGACATGGCGCGCCATTCGCGCTGTCCGGCGACGGCGGCATCGAGGGCGTTGTCGATTTCGCTCTGGCTGGCCAGCGGGCGCTCCACATAGACGCTGTCGTCCACCGGAGAGATGGTCTTGAGAGTATCGGTCATGGATCGGTGTCCTTGTAATTTATGCGCGCTCGAAATTGCGCCTGACCTCCCAGTCGGTAACCTGACGGTCGAATTCAGATTGTTTCCAGGGTGCCGCTCATTGAGGACCTCAAATTTTTCGCTGTTATCGTTCGCTTCGTCATATAACGAAGAGACAGCCCATATCACCATATCCTGTCGGCGGTTACGACCTGTAATAAAACTGGAAAGGCTGGCCATGGAGCCGCGCTCCCTGATCATCGATTGCGATCCCGGCAAGGACGATGCCGTAGCCCTCTTGCTGGCCTTCGCCTCGCCGGAGTTCGATCTGCTCGCCGTGACCACGGTGGCGGGCAACGTGGCACTCGATCTAACCGCGCGCAATGCCCTGCGCATATGCGAGGTCGCCGGGCGCAGCCGGATGGCCGTCTATGCCGGCTGTCCGCGTCCCTTCCTGAAACCCCTGGACACGGCGGTTCGTGTCCATGGCGCGGACGGCCTTGCCGGCGCTGAACTTCCCGACCCGGTGATGACTCTGCAACCGGATCACGCCGTGGATTTTCTGGTCGATCGCCTGATGGCGTCGGATGGCGAGATTACTCTGGCGGCGCTCGGACCCCTGACCAACCTGGCCCTGGCCATGGTCAAGCAGCCCGCCATCATCTCCCGTATCCGTGAGATCGTGCTGATGGGCGGCGTCGTGGAGGGCGGCAATGTGACGCCCTTTGCCGAATTCAATATCTTCACCGATCCCCATGCCGCCGCCGTGGTCTTCGAGGCAGGCGCACCGCTTACCATGATCGGCCTCGACGTCACCCATTGCGCCCTTGCCACGCCCGAGCGGACCCGGGCGATAACCGCTATTGAGCGGCCGGCGGCGGCCACCGTGGCGCGGATGCTGGCGCTTGATCTTGAGCGGCGAGAGGGCGGCGCGCCGCTGCACGACCCTTGCGTCATCGCCTATCTCCTGGCGCCGGATCTGTTTGTCGGTGAGGCCATGCATGTGGCCATCGAGACGATGGACGTCGAGCGCATGGGACAGACCGTGGCGAGCGCGCCCGCGCCCGGCAAACCAGCCAATGCCAACGTGCTCACGGCGATCGACGACGATGGCTTCTTTGATCTGTTGATTACACGACTGGAAAGGCTCTGATATGTACCAACTCTATTACGCGTCCGGCTCGGCGGCCTTTGCGCCGCAAATGGTGCTCGAAGAGATCGGCGCCGACTATCGGCTGATCGAGGTCGATATTTCAAAGGACAAGCCGCGCGATCCGGATTTTCTGAAACTCAATCCCAACGGCTGGGTTCCCGTGCTGGTGGATGGCGATTTGGTCATGCATGAATCGGCGGCCATCGTCATGTATCTTGCCGACCGCCACGCCGAGGCGGGACTTGCGCCGCCATTGGGGGATGCCCTGCGCGGGCGCTATTATCAGTGGCTGGTCTATATGGCCGATTGTCTGCAGGTCGCCTATCAGATGAACTATTACCCAGAGCGCCATTCCATGGATGACGGCCGTGTCCCGGATATTGTTGCCAAGGGCAGGGAGCGGCTTGCCCGGGTTTGGAGCTATATGGACGATGCACTCGATCCCGGGCCCTATTTGCTGGGCGATCAGTTCAGCGCCTGCGACCTCTATGTTGCCATGTTGGTGACCTGGCATCCCGACTATGAGAGCTTCCTGGCCGAGGTTCCTAATGTCGCCCGGTGTGTGGAGCGTGTGTTCCAGCGCCCGGCGGTTCAACGCGCCATGAAATCTCACGGACTTGGGTGATTTCTTAAGGTCACCAAGCGGTGTAAGATCACTCATGGCCGAAGGCAAAGACGACAAGAACCTGCCTCAACCAAAAGGCAATGCCAACGTGGATGCGTTTCTCGAACGCGTCGCCCTGACTCCCGTAGCCCGGACTACGGGAGGGCGCGGTCGGCTGATCTTCGCCATGGACGCCACCGCCAGCCGGGCGCCGTCGTGGGACAATGCCTGCCATATTCAAGGTAAAATGTTCGAGGAGACCGATACCCTCGGCGGCCTCAATGTGCAGCTGGTTTTCTACCGCGGCTTCCGCGAATGCAAAAATTCCCCCTGGCTGTCCGATTCGAAGGCCCTGTTGCGGCGCATGGCGCAGGTCTATTGCATCGGCGGCCATACGCAGATCGGACGGGTGTTCAGCCACGCACTCAAGGAGACCAAGCGGCAAAAGGTCAACGCCCTGGTGTTCGTTGGCGACTGCATGGAGGAGGACGTCGATTCCCTGTGCCATCAAGCCGGTGAGCTCGGCCTGCTCGGCGTGCCGGTGTTCGTTTTTCATGAAGGCGGTGATCCGGTCGCCGCCCAGGCCTTCCAGGAGATCGCGCGCTTAAGCAACGGCGCCTATTGCCGCTTCGACATGGGCAGCGCCGAACAGCTCCGCTCCCTGCTCGGCGCGGTCGCGGTGTTTGCCGCGGGGGGCAGGCGGGCGTTGGCGGATTTCTCCAAGCGGGATGGCGGCGCCGCGCAAGAAATCACCAAGCAAATTGCCCGCCAGATCGAGTCCAAATAGAGTGATTTCCTATCTTTTGCTCGGCGTCGTTTTGCTCCTGCTGGTCATTGCGGCGGCCCATTGGTCCGCCCGCGCCGATACGAAAACCCTGCTGCTGGTGATCAAATGGGTCGGCGGCACTCTCGCTCTGCTGCTCGTGTTTTATCTGATCGCCAGTGGTCGGTTTTTCCAGATTATTTGGATCGCCTTCTTCGTTCCGATGCTATGGCGCAAGCTGCGTGGAATTGGTGGCGGTCAACCGCGCGGCGGGCAGACCTCGGACGTCGAGACCGATTACCTGCGCATGACCCTGGATCATGACAGTGGTGAAATGTCGGGTATGGCGCTCAAGGGCGCCTATGCCGGGTGTGCGTTCGATGATCTCAGTCTCGATGAATTGCTGGCGCTTTTCGAGGAATGCCTGCGCGCCGATGAAAAGGGCGCCCAGGTGCTCGAAGCCTATCTTGATCGTTCTCGCCATACGGGCTGGCGCGACGCGATGGACGCTCGGGGGAGTTCTCATGGGCAGCCGGGGGCGACGGAAATGACGACGGCTGAGGCCCGCGAGATTCTCGGCGTTGGCGAAGACGCCCCGGAGGAAGAGATCAAGGCCGCCCATCGCGATCTCATGCAGCGCAACCATCCCGACCGTGGCGGTTCGACCTACCTGGCGGCCAAGATCAACCTGGCCAAGGAATTTTTGCTCGGTTCATGAGCATCCCCACTCTTGAATCGAACGGGGCAGCCTTGAATTGATTGGATAATCCTTGTATCCCTCGGCTCCAAGTTAAGCTGTGAAGCGATTGATCCATGGCGAATAAAATCAAGAAGGCGGTATTTCCCGTCGGCGGTCTCGGTACCCGGTTTCTGCCGGCGACCAAGGCGATGCCCAAGGAAATGCTGACGGTCGTCGACAAGCCGCTCATTCAATATGCGGTCGAGGAGGCGCGCGCCGCCGGAATCGAGGAGTTCATCTTCGTTACCGGGCGCGGCAGGACGGTGATCGAGGACCATTTCGATCATTCCTATGAACTCAACGATATGCTGGCTGAGCGCGACAAGCAGGCGGAGCTCGATGCAATCAAGGCATCCATGCTGCCCGCCGGCCAGGTCGGCTACACCCGCCAGCAGGAACCGCTCGGCCTCGGCCATGCGGTGTGGTGCGCCCGCAACATGGTCGGCGACGAGCCCTTCGCCGTGCTGCTCGCGGATGACCTTATTCTGAGCGAGCAGCCCTGCCTGAAGCAATTGGTCGATGCCTGGGAGGCGCCCGGTGGAAATATGGTAGCGGCCATGGAAGTCCCCAATGAACAAACCGAACGCTATGGCATTATCGAGCCTTGCGGCGCCGCCGAGGGTAGGCTCGTCGAGGTTGCCGGGTTGATCGAAAAGCCCACACCCGACAAGGCGCCCTCGAACCTGGCGGTGATCGGCCGCTATATCCTCATGCCCGAGGTGTTCGATCATCTGTCGCGTCATCAACGGGGCGCCGGCAATGAAATTCAGCTTACCGATGCGCTGTCGGCGATGATCGGCTCGGGGCCGTTTCACGGGCTTCGATTCGAGGGCCGGCGTTTCGATTGTGGCAGCCGTTCCGGCTTCGTCCAGGCCAACATCGCCTGCGCCCTGGCGCGAGATGATTTGCATGACGATATTGTCGAATTCATTCGGGCCGAAGGAGACGAGTCTTGAAGATCGTCATGGTTGGCGCAGGGTACGTCGGGTTGGTGACGGGCGCCTGTTTTTCTGAGTTCGGCGTCGATGTGGTCTGCGTCGATAATGACCAAGACAAGATCGCACGCCTTAAGCAGGGCGAGATCCCGATCTATGAGCCCGGTCTTGAGGATTTGGTCCGGGCCAATATGAACGCGGGCCGGCTCACCTTCTCAGGCGACTTAAGCGCTTGTGTGGCGGGCGCTGATGCGGTGTTTATCGCCGTCGGCACGCCGCCCAGCCCCGGCAACGGCCAGGCTGATCTGAGTTACATATTTGATGTTGCCGGCCAAATCGCCGACGCGCTTGACGGCTATACCGTGGTGGTCACCAAATCGACCGTGCCCGTGGGCACCGGGCGCGAGGTCGCCCGCATCATCCGTGAGCGCAGCCCGAAGGCCTCCTTCGACGTCTGCTCGAACCCCGAGTTCCTGCGAGAGGGCTCGGCGATCAGTGATTTCATGCGGCCCGACCGGATCGTCGTCGGCGCCGAATCTGAAGCAGCCCGCGATGTCATGCGCCGGCTCTACAGCCCGCTGTTCCTCATCGAGACACCGGTATTGTTCACCAGCCTGGAAACCGCCGAGCTGATCAAATATGCCGGCAACAGCTTCCTCGCCACCAAGATCACCTTCATTAACGGCATGGCGGACCTTTGCGAGAAGGTCGGCGCCGATGTCCATGACGTGGCCAGGGGCATCGGCCTCGATGGACGTATCGGGCGCAAATTTCTCCATGCCGGCCCAGGTTATGGCGGTAGCTGCTTTCCCAAGGACACCATCGCCCTGGTGCGCACGGCTCAGGAATACGGTGCGCCACAGCCTATCGTCGAGGCCGTGGTCGAGGCCAATAACGCCCGCAAGCTGGCGATGATCGACAAGATCATCAATGCCTGCGGTGGCTCGGTCAGCGGCAAGACCATCGCCGTACTGGGAGTCACCTTCAAGCCCAACACCGACGATATGCGCAACGCGCCGTCCCTGGTCATCCTGCCGGCTCTTATCGCGGCGGGCGCGACCGTGGCGGCTTTCGATCCGGCGGGCATGGCGCAAGGGGCTAAGGAAATCGAAGGCGTGGAGTGGTGCAACGACGCCTATTCGGCCATGACGGGGGCGGACGCCCTGGTCATCCTCACCGAGTGGAACGAGTTCCGCGCTCTCGATCTGGCGCGGGTCAAGCAGATCATGGCAGCGCCGGTGGTGATCGACCTGCGCAATGTTTATGACCCCGACAGCATGGAACGCGCCGGGTTTCAATATGTCTGCGTCGGGCGCGGCACCAAGCCCAAGGATTTGTAACAGTGGCCGGACATACTATCGACCCCACGGTTCTTCGCGAATACGACATCCGGGGCATCGTCGACAAAACTCTGAGCACGGCGGACGTTCATGCTATCGGCCGGGCCTTCGCAACGCGCATCGCCAAGGAACAGGGCAGGAGCGAGCAGGGCCGTCGGGTCTGCGTCGGCCGAGACGGCAGGCTGAGTTCTCCATCTTTCGAGGCGGCGCTGGTCGAAGGCCTCGAGCAGGGCGGCATGGAGGTCATGCGCCTCGGCCTCGGCCCGACGCCAATGCTCTATTACTCGGTTTATGCGCTCGGAGCCGGCGGCGGCATCATGGTCACGGGCTCGCACAATCCGCCCGATCAGAACGGCTTCAAATTCATGATCGGCCACAATCCGTTCTACGGCGACGACATCGCCGAAATCGGCCGCGTCGCCGCCTCCGGCGACTATGTGGCGGGTGAGGGCAGCGTCGTGGATCGGCCCATGCTCGACGATTACGTCGCCCGGGTGGCCGGCGATTATAAGGGCGGGCGCGAACTCACCGTCGCCTGGGACGCCGGCAATGGCGCCGCGGGCGAAGCCATGGCCAAGGTCACCGCGAAGCTGCCGGGAACCCATCATCTGCTGAATGAAGTCATCGACGGGACCTTTCCGTCGCACCATCCCGACCCCACCGTGCCGGAAAACCTCGTCCAGCTCATCGCGTCGGTGAAGGCTCACAATTGCGATCTGGGCATCGCCTTTGATGGCGATGGCGATCGCATCGGCGTGGTTGACGGCGCCGGGCGCATCCTGTGGGGCGATCAACTGCTCGCCATCCTGGCGGAAGAGGTTTTGGCACGCAATCCGGGCGCCACCATCGTCGCCGACGTCAAGGCAAGCCAGGTTCTGTTCGACCGTATCGCGGAACTTGGCGGGCACGGGCTCATGTGGCGCACCGGCCATTCGCTGATCAAGGCCAAGATGGCTGAAACCAAAAGCCCACTGGCCGGCGAGATGAGCGGCCATATTTTCTACGCCGACGGCTATTACGGTTTCGACGACGCGCTCTATGCCGCTGTCCGGCTGCTTTCCATCATCGCCGGCGGCGAGGCCAGCCTGTCGGAGCTGCGCGACGGACTGCCCGACGTGGTGAACACGCCTGAAATCCGGTTCGATTGCGACGATCTGCGTAAATTCTCCGTGGTCGAGGAAGTGGCTCAGCGCCTGACCGAGGCGGGCGCCGATTTCTCCGATGTGGACGGGGTGCGGGTGAACAGTCCCGACGGCTGGTGGCTGCTGCGCGCGTCGAATACCCAGGCGGTGCTGGTGGCGCGTTGCGAAGCCTCCGATCAGGCCGGCCTGGCGCGGCTCAAGGCCGAACTCGCCGCCCAGCTCAAGGCCAGCGGCATCTCACCCCCGGAATTTTAAGCCATGAACGTGCTGGTCGTTTTCGCCCACCCGAAGCGGGATTCCTTTAGCGGCGCCCTGCTCGACAGCTTCGTTGCGGGTCTTGCCGAGAGCGGCCACGAGGCGACCGTCGCCGATCTTTACCGCGAGGGCTTCGATCCTCGCTTCGGCGATGACGACCTGGCTCATTTCAACGGCCATGGCCCGGCGCCCGAAGAGGTGCGCGCCGAACAGCGCCGCCTAGAGCAAGCCGACGCCCTGGTCTTCATCTTCCCGGTCTGGTGGTGGTCCTTCCCGGCCATGCTCAAGGGCTGGATTGATAGGGTTTTTACCGGCGGCTGGGCCTATGATTATGATTATACCAATGACAAATCTATCGGCCTTCTGAAGGATCGCCCGGTTCTGATGATCGCTTCGGCGTCGGCTGGCGTGTCGACCTATAAAAAATACGGCTTCGACAGTGCCATAAGGGCGCAAATCGATACCGGGACCATGGCTTTTTGCGGCCTTGAGAAGATGTCAATCCACTTGCTGCATGACGTCGCCGAGGACCGAACGATCACCGAAGCGCATATCGCCACCAGCCAGGCCCTGGGCCGCGATTTTCCGCCTGGGGAGAACAATTAGTTCATTCTCTCGATCTAAATAATATTCCTCCCAGGAAATTTATTTTCATTTTAAGGTTTGTAAGAACCATCGCCAGGGGCTAACATTTAGGCGTTGCTTCGTCATTTCAGGAGAGCTGCCATGTGCGGTATTGCCGGGATTATGTATAAGCACGGCGCCGAGGGGTTCGACACCGGGGCCGCGCTGATCGATATGCTGGACGGCTGCCAGCATCGCGGCCCGGATTCCACCGGCTACGCCCTCTATGGCGAGTCCCATGAGGGTCAGATCAAGCTGCGCTTCTTTATCGGTTCCGGTCCCGAGGCCGAGGCCTCCGTCGAGCGTGTCCGCGCCGCCCTGGCCGAGCATCAGGCGCGCATCATCGAGGACGAGACGATCGCTGAGAATTATCGCGTGGTGGTCGATTTCAAGGGCGATCTACAGCGTTTCTCCTATGCCATGGAGCATGCTTCCAAGCTCATATCCCTGGGCGAAAGCCTTGAGATCATCAAGGATGTCGGCGGCGCCCATGAGGTCGATGAGCGCTACCACGTCAAGCAGTACTCCGGCACCCACGGTCTCGGCCATGTGCGCCTGGCGACCGAATCCGAAGTCAAGCCCGAGGCCGCCCATCCTTTCTGGGCGACCGGCTTCTCCGACGTCGCCATCGTTCATAACGGCCAGATCACCAATTACTGGAAGATGCGCCGCCGGCTCGAGCGGCGCGGCTTCGAATTCACCACCGACAATGATTCCGAGCTTATCGCCGTCTACCTCGCCGATCAGATGAGCAATGGGGTGGCTTTGCGCGATGCCTTGGGAACCTCGATCGATGATCTCGATGGCACCTTCTCCTTTCTGGTCTCCACCAAGGATGAAATCGGCTACGCCAAGGATCATCTCGCGGTGAAGCCGATGATCATGTATGAGACCGACGACCTCATCGCCGTCGCCTCGGAAGAAGTCTCGCTGAACAGGCTGTTTCCCGGCCAGGCGCTCGACACCTACGAACCCCCGCCAGGAAGTTTCAATACATGGTCACGATCGACCTAGCCAAAATAACCACCCGCGAGGCCAACGAAAAAATCCGGGATTACGGCGCCAAGGGCGAGGATGTCGAAGTCCTCAACCCGGACGCGCGCCATCATATCGGCGTCGGCCTGATCCATCCGATCCGCGTTAATGTACGCGGCTCGGCGGGGTATTTCTGCGCCGGACTTTCCGACGGCGCGCGCTTTGAAGTGGACAATAATGTCGGCTGGGGGCTCGGCGATAATATGTATACGGGCTCGGTCGTGGTCGGCGGCAACGCCGGAGCCATCGCCGGGGTCGCTATCCGCGGCGCTGAAGTGGTGGTGCGCGGCAACATGGGCTCGCGCGCCGGCCAGGTTATGAAGGCGGGCACCCTGGCCTGCGTCGGCAACGCCAATTTCATGGCCGGTTACATGATGTACGGCGGCCGCATCATTATCATCGGCAATTCCGGCGAGAAGCTCGGCGAAGACATGTCGGGCGGTGAAATCTATCTCGGCGGATCGCTCCAATCCCTCGGCACCGACGCCAAGGTGACCGACGTGGATGGGGCCGAGATCGACGATATCCGCGCCTTTCTCGATCGCTATGAAATCGACTTTAAAGGCGGCTTCCAGAAGATCGTCAACGCCGGCAAGAACCTGCGCTACAGCACCACCGAGCAGCAGATGCGCAGCATCCCCTTCTTCAGCTTCTCAGGGTCATCGGATTACTGGAACCCGAAGATTCAGGAAGACATCCATATCAAGTCGCAGATCGGCCGCTATCGGGTGCGTGGTTACGGCGGCGCGCGCGAGCTTCCTCATCTCTCGGACCTGGCTTTTAAGAGGGACGTGACCCATGCGGCCAAGGTCGCCGATCCGGTGTCCAAGGTCGAGATGCACACCCTGATCGGCGGCAAGAACGGCGCCAACCCGCTCGATCTCTCCATGCCGGTATTGATCGCGCCGATGAGCTACGGCGCCCTGTCGCGCTCGACCAAGCAGGCCATCGGCATCGCTTCGGGGCTCTCGGATATTGCCGAGAATACCGGCGAGGGCGGCATGAGCGATGCCCAGCGCGGCGCGGCCAAGCAGCTTATTTTCCAATGTCTCGGCGGACGGCTGGGCTGGAACATCCACGACATGAACCGCGCCGACGGCCTGGAGATTTACATCAGCCAGGGCGCCAAGCCGGGCTTCGGCGGCCAGCTCATGGCTAAGAAGGTGACCAAGGAGCTGGCCGAAATTCGCGGCATTCCGGCCGGAATAGATCTGCGCTCGCCGTCGCGCCATCCGGATATCCTGGGCGCCGACGATCTCGTCATCAAGGTCGAGGAGCTGCGCGAGGCGACCGGCTATCGCCTGCCGGTCTCGGTCAAGCTGGGCGCCGGGCGCATCCGCGACGACATCAAGATCGCGGTCAAGGACGGCTTCGATTGCGTCGAACTCGACGGCATGCAGGGCTCGACCGGGGCGGGCGGCGCGGAGATCATGGAATATGTCGGCATTCCCACCCTGTCGGCGATCATCGAGGCCCTGGATGCGCTCGACGACATCAATTGCCGCGACAAGGTCGAGATCGTGCTCATGGGCGGCATTCGCGACGGCGTCGATGCGGTCAAGGCGCTGTGTCTCGGCGCCGATGCGGTGGCACTCGGCACCTCGGCGATCATTGCGGGCGGCTGCATCGCCTGCATGCAATGCCATGTCGGGACCTGCGTCACCGGCATCGCGACGCAGGACCCCGAGCATGAAAAACGCTACAAGCCCGAGGTCGAGGCGCGCAATATCCACCGTTACCTGGAAGGGGTGCGCTGGCAGATCGCGGCGCTCACCCATGCGCTTGGCCATGACGCCGTGACCAGCCTTAACCGCGACGATCTGGTCGCCCTCACTCCCGAGGCAGCGGCCATTACCCGGCTGCCCTACGCGCCGGAATACCGCGACAACCAACTCCAGAAGGCCGGCTGATATGGCGCAAGAGAACAGCCTCGAAGACCAGCTTTCCGACGACACCAGCGATCTCCATTTCGTCCCGGCGCCCTGCCAGATTGCTTGCCCGGTGGGCACCGATGCGCCGTCCTATATCGGCTATATCTGGGAGGGCAAATATGCCGAGGCCTTCGAGGCGATCACCGCCACCAATCCGTTTTCCTCGATCTGCGGCCGGGTCTGCGACGCGCCCTGCGAGCCTGCCTGCCGCCGTACCGCCAGCGACGGCACCCTGCAAATCCGCAATCTCAAGCGCTTTGTCATGGAAAAACTCGGTGAGACCTTCGAGCCGACGCCGGTCCCCGTCACCCGCGAACAAAGCGTCGCCATTGTCGGCGCCGGACCGGCCGGGCTGGTCGCCGCCCATGATCTTTCAGTGGCCGGCTTCAAGGTCGATGTCTATGAAATGACCGACCGCGCCGGCGGCATGATGTGTTGGGGAATTCCCGCCTTCCGCCTGCCGGTCGGGGTCATCGACGAGGACATGAAGCGCTTACAGGCCCGCTGCCCGGGTCTCGACATCCATCTCAACACGGCGCTCGGGCGCGACGTCACCCTGGATGAACTCAAGAGCCGCCATGACGCCGTGCTGCTGACCATCGGCGCCTGGTGGGGCAAGACCATGGGCATCCCCGGCGAGGACGACGAGCGCATCGTCGACGGCGTCGAGTTCCTGCGCCGGATCAACGCCGGGGCCCGGCCCGAAATGCCCGAGACCGTGGTGGTCATCGGCGGCGGCGATGTCGCCATGGACGCCTGCCGGGTGGCGCTCAGGTTGCCAGGCTGCAAAACCGTCAAGGTGGTCTACCGCCGGAGCGCCGATGAGATACCGGCGCGCAAGGTGGAGCTTGAGGGCGCCATCAAGGAAGGCGTCGAATTCATCTACAGCACCAGCCAGAAATCGATCACCGCGAGTGGTGAGGGGCTTGCCCTGCATTGCCTTCGCACCGAACCCGGCGAGGCCGACGAGGATGGCCGCCGCCGGCCTGTCGATGTGGCGGGCAGCGACCATGACATCCCCTGCGGCATGATCATCGCCGCGGTCGGCCAATATGCCGACTGCTCGGATTTGCAAAGCCAGGGCCTGATGGCGGCGGACCGGGTGACGACGGATTTCGAGACCATGGCGACCGATCAGGCCGGGGTGTTTGCAGCGGGCGATGGCGCCTTCGGCGGCTCGACCATCGTCATGGCCATGCATCACGGCCAGCGCGTTGCCTATTACATCCGCGCCTATCTCGAAGGCCGCGAGCAGCCCATGGCCTATCGCACGCCGCATCGCACACGCCGGGTGACTGTCGCCCAGGATCAGATGTGGGAGCAGTTTGGCCTGCATGAGCCCGACTTTTTCGGCCTCGGCGAGACGCCGGTGGAGTTCCCCGAGATCGAGGCGACCTACAGCGCCGAAGAAGCGCGAAATGAGGCGGCGCGTTGTTATCGCTGCGACGCCGAGACCGGCTCCGCTGATTATGCGGTGCGCCACCGCGAGGACATCTTCACCATGGCGCGGACCAACGCCGCCGATCACGTCAGCCATGGGGCGATGCTCACCAAGCGCATGGTGCTGCGCGACAACCCGTTCCCCGAGGGCCGGCCGGCGACTCTGGACGATCTGGTGTTTCTGCCGGCGAACCTCTCGCGCCTGGTGATCGATCCCTACCGCGAGGCTTGCAAGGTGAGCCTCAAACTCGGCGGCCGCATGGCCCTGTCCCGGCCCTTCATGGTCACCGGCTTCGATGGCGCGCCCGACGATGTGCGGCGCGGCGTGGCCCGGGGCCTTGTCGACGCTGAATGCCCCTATCTCGGCGTCCGCCCGATCGGCGACGGCGTGCCCTGGCTCCAGCTCGTCACCGACGGCGGGCCCGAGGCGAGCGCCGAGGCGGACGCGTTGATCCATGTCCTCGGCCCGCAATTCGTGCCGATCAAGGCTGAGCGGTTGCAGGACAATCAGCTTCTCGGCCTGGCGGTTTCATCAACCGATATGCTCGAGCAATCGATTTCTCATGCCCTCGACGGCGGCTTCGATCTGTTGCTGATCGACGCCAGCGCCGGTCTGGGCGCGGCCTGGTCCGAGCTTGTCGGCCCGCCCGATATGACCATGATGCGAGACGCCATCGCGATCTTGCGCCGCATGGGCCGCGAAGAGGAAGTCGATCTGGTCTATTTCGGCGGCCTGCGTTCGGGTACCGATGCCGCCAAGGCGATTGCTCTCGGCGCCGTGGCGATGGTGTTCGGCGTGCCGGTGGGGATTGCCGCCGGTGGCCAGATCAGTGAAGACAACGACATGACCTTCACCGCCGATCTGACCGAGGAGGAGCGCGCCCTGGCGGTCGCCAACATCATCAAGGCGAGCACCGGCGAAGCCTCGATGATGGCGCGCTGCACCGGCAAGACGAACCTGGCGAACCTGGAGCCCGAGGATTTACGCAGTCTGACCCTGGCCACGGAAGAAGCCAGCGGTATCGTTCTGGCGGGTCGGCTGGTTTAAGATTCAGTCCTTTTCGGACTTCATCAGCGGGATCATCCAGACCATGCAGGATAAGATCCAGACGACGCTGCCAGTAATGGTAAGCGTATCGCCGAAATTTATGCCCGCGGCGACGAAGATGAAACCGGCGACAATAAATCCCAGCAATCCGATTATCTGGTAGCGTCTCTCGCTCATGGATATCCCCCTATGAAAATGTCGCGGCCGTCATAGGCGATTCTACACCACCGACACGACCTCCATGAGGCCGCGGTAGATCATGTCGATAGCGACATAGGCAATGACCAGCAGACCGACATAGGCGATCCAATGGTGGCGCTCAAGCAGTTTGGCGATGTAGTTCGCCGCCACTGCCATCAGGGCGATCGACAGCATCAGGCCGAACACCAATACCCAAAGATGGTCCTGGGCAGCACCGGCCACCGCCAGCACGTTGTCGAGCGACATGGAGACATCGGCGATAATGATGGTGACCATCGCCTGGCGCAGGGTCTTGACCGGTTTGGGCGCCTCGCTGGCCGCTTCCTCTGTATCGCCATCTTCAGGCGAGCAGTTCAAGCTGCCGCAGCGGATTTCGCACCACATATGCCAGCATACCCAGGCCAGCAGTAGACCGCCGGCCAGGGTCAGGCCGAGGATTGCGAGTAGCTTGAAGGTGATCATGGCGAAGACGATGCGCAGCACCGTTGCCGCCATAATGCCGTATATGATAGCCCGGCGGCGCAGCTCGGGCGGCAGCCCGGCGGCGGCCATGCCGATGATGATGGCATTGTCGCCGGACATGACGATATCGATGATGATAACGCTGCCCAGAGACGCCAGTACCGGTCCGCTCAGAAATTCAAGCACGCTCGATGAAACCCCGTTTTTGACCCGTTTTACATAAGTCTGAGAGGCTCATGGTACAAGACTGACCAAGTTTGGTGCTATGCTGCTGACGCTATGATGGAAGAAAATTTTATCGACATTCGCCACGCCGTGGCCGCGCTTTGTGCGGGGTTTCCAGGCAAATACTGGCGCGACCTCGACGCTAAGCGCGCCTATCCCAAGGCCTTCGTCGCGGCCCTGACCGAGGCGGGCTATCTCGCGGCTCTCATCCCCGAGGCCTATGGCGGCAGCGGTCTGCCCCTTGCGGCGGCTGCAGCGATCCTCGAGGAAATCCACAAATCAGGCTGTAACGGCGCCGCCTGCCATGCCCAGATCTACACCATGGGAACCCTGCTTCGTCATGGCAGCGAGGCGCAGAAGGCGGCCTTCCTTCCCGGCATCGCGAGCGGCGCGCTCCGCCTGCAGGCTTTCGGCGTCACCGAACCCGACAGCGGTACCGACACCACCGCCTTGCGCACCACGGCCCTCCGAACCACCACCCCGGGCGTTGGCGATCATTATGTTGTCCGAGGGCAGAAAATTTTCATCTCGCGCGCTGAGCATTCCGATTTGATGCTGCTTTTGGCCCGCACAACGCCGCTCGATCAGGGGACCAAACGAAGCGATGGGCTCTCGGTATTCCTGGTTGATCTGCGCGAGGCGGTTGGCAACGGACTGACCATTAAGCCGATCCGCACCATGATCAACCACGCCACCACCGAGATGTTCTTCGACGATCTTAAGGTGCCGGCGGAAAACCTCATCGGCGAGGAGGGGCAGGGCTTTCGCCATATCCTCGACGGTATGAACGCCGAGCGCATCCTGATCGGCGCTGAATGTATCGGCGACGCCCGCTGGTTTATCGAGAAGGCGAGCGCCTACGCCCGCGAGCGCAAGGTCTTCGGCCGCGCCATCGGCAAGAACCAGGGCGTGCAGTTTCCCATTGCCCGCGCCTATGCCGCCACCGAGGCCGCCGATCTCATGGTGCGCAAGGCGGCAGCGCTGTTCGATGACGGCGCGGCTTGCGGCGCGGAAGCCAACATGGCCAAGCTGCTCGCCTCCGAAGCCTCCTGGGCGGCGGCGGATATGTGCCTGCAAACCCATGGCGGCTACGGCTTCGCCGAGGAATACGACATCGAGCGCAAATTTCGCGAAACCAGGCTCTACCAGATTGCGCCGATCTCCACCAACCTCATCCTCTCCTATCTCGGTGAGCATGTGCTGGGTCTTCCCCGGTCATATTGATGGGAAAGGATTTCAGCGATTGGGTCGGGCGCCGCGAGACTGCTGAGGACGTCATCTCACCGGCGCCGGTATCGCGCTTGGCGGCCACCCTGGGGCGCTATGATCCTGCGCCGCGGCCGGGCGATCCTCTGCCGCCCTGCTGGCATTGGCTGTATTTCCTCGAAGCGACGCCCCGCGCCGACTTGAGCCCCGATGGTCATGCCCGGCGCGGCGGGTTTCTGCCGCCGTCGGATTTACCGCGCCGCATGTGGGCAGGCGGCCGGCTGACGTTCCATAAGCCGCTTCGGGTCGGCGAGGCGGCGCGCCGGGAGTCGGAAATCCTTTCGATCACCGCAAAGCAGGGCCGCAGCGGCGACTTGCTGTTCGTCACCGTTCGTCATGAGATTTCGGGCGAAGACGGCGTGGCGGTCACCGAAGAGCATGACATCGTCTACCGGGAAGCCAGCAGCGGTAGCGCCGCGCGCCCCGGCGAACAGCCGCCCAATGACGCGCTGTGGCGGCGGGAAATCACGCCGGATGCGGCACTTTTGTTCCGCTTTTCCGCGCTCATCTTCAACGCCCACCGCATCCATTACGACCGGGAGTATGCAACGATCACCGAGGGCTATCCGGGCCTGGTGGTTCACGGCCCTCTGACCGCCATCCTGCTGCTCGATCTGCTGCGCGACGAAACCCCCGGCCGGGAGCTTGCCGGGTTTGACTATCAGGCGTTGGCGCCCTTGTTCGACACAGCATCCTTTACTCTGGCCGGAACAGCCACAATGCTCTGGGCGGAGCGGCCCGACGGGACAATGGCCATGCGCGGCAACACCAGCTTTAGATAAATAGGGGAGACTATGGAATATCGCATGCTCGGCCATAGCGGGGTCATGGTCTCGCCGCTGTGCCTCGGCACCATGATGTTCGGCGACCGGTGCGATGAGCGCGAAGCCAGGCGTATCATCGCCATGGCGCGGGACGCCGGGGTCAATTTCATCGATACCGCCGATGTCTACGCGACCGACGGGGAATCTGAAAAGATCGTCGGCCGCGCCATCTCCGGTGAGCGCGACCAGTGGGTGCTGGCGACCAAGCTCGGCAACAGGATGGGCGACGACGAAACCGCGTGCGGCCTGTCCCGGCGCTGGATGAGCCAGGCCATTGACGATAGCCTGTCGCGGCTCGGCGTGGATTATGTCGATATCTATTATCTCCATCGCGAAGATGCCGACACACCGCTCGAGGAGACTGTGGCCGCCATGGGCGAGGTCATCGCCGCCGGCAAGGCATGCTATTTCGGGCTCAGCAATTTCCGCGCCTGGCGCCACGCCGAGGTGGTCCGCCTGTGCGACGCCCAGGGGGTGCCCCGCCCGGTGATCAGCCAACCCAATTACAACGCCTTCAACCGCATGCCCGAGGTCGAGCTGCTGCCGGCCTGCGCCCAGTACGACATGGCGGTGGCCTCCTACAGCCCGGTGGCGCGCGGTGTGCTCACCGGTAAATATCTGCCCGGCGATACGCCGCCCGAAAGCAGCCGCGCAGGTTCCGGGGACAAGCGCATCATGGAGTCCGAGTTCCGCCCCGAATCCATCGCCCTGGTGCCGCGCATCAAGGAGCATGCGGAAGCCCTGGGCGTGACCGTGGCTCAATTCGCCTTCGCCTGGGTGATCCATAACCGCCTGGTAACGGCGGCCATAGCCGGACCGCGCACGGCGGATCAGTGCGCCGAATATATCGCAGCACTCGAAGTTTCTCTCGGGGCCGAGGATGAGGCGCTGATCGATGAGCTGGTGCCCCTCGGCCACCCCAGCTCACCGGGCTATTCCGACCCGAAATATCCCATTGAAGGAAGGATCCCCCGCCATGTCTGACGAGCTTGCCTATCTTTCCGCGAACGACATGATCGCTGCCTTTCGGAACAAAAACCTGTCGCCGGTTGAGGTGGCCGAGGCATCCCTGGCGCGGATCGAGGCCCATAACGGGCTGCTCAACGCCTTTTGCCTGGTCGATAATGAGAGCGCCCTGGCATCGGCGCGGGATTCCGAGGCGCGCTGGGCGAAGGGGGAGCCTCTCGGTCTGCTCGACGGGGTTCCCGTCGGCGTCAAGGATCTCGTCCTGACCAAGGGCTGGCCCACCCTGCGCGGCTCCAAGACCACCGATCCTGATCAGGACTGGGACGAGGACGGCCCGGCGACCGCGCGGCTGAGAGAGAGCGGTGCTGTGCTGCTGGGCAAGACCACAAGCTGTGAATTCGGCTGGAAAGGCGTCACCGACAGCGCCCTCTGCGGTATCACCCGCAACCCCTGGAACCCCGAGCGCACCCCCGGCGGCTCGAGCGGCGGCTCAGCCGCAGCGGTCGCATCGGGCATGGTCCCGCTTGCCGTCGGCACGGACGGCGGCGGCTCGATCCGCATTCCCTGCGGCTTCACCGGCCTCGCTGGTATCAAGCCGAGCTACAGCCGTGTGCCGGCCTATCCGGCGAGTTCATTCGGCGCACTCTCCCATGTCGGGCCCATGGCGCGCACTGTCGCCGATGCGGCGCTCATGCTGTCGGTGCTGGCGCGGCCCGATTGGCGCGATTATCGTGCCATGCCGGAAGATATACGCGACTGGCGCGACGGTATCGAGGACGGCGTCGCCGGTCTGCGCATTGGCTATTCCCCGGATCTGGGCCATGCCCAGGTTGATGGCGAGGTGGCGGAAATCACCGCCCGCACCGCCCAGACCTTCGTTGGCATGGGCGCTGTGGTCGAGGAAGTCAGCCTGGATCTCGCTCATGCGGCGGATTGCTTCCGCACCCTGTGGTTTTCGGGCGCCGCCTCGGCCTTGCGCTCTATGTCAGAGGAACAGCGCAAGATTATCGATCCAGGCCTGGTCGAGGTCGCCACCGAGGGGGCCGGCTACAGCGCGCTTGATCTGCTGGGGGCTGAGCAGATGCGCGCCGGAATTGCCCTGACCATGGCGGCGCTCCACCAGGATTACGACCTTTTGCTCACGCCTGGGCTGCCGATCCCCGCCTTCGAGGCCGGCGTTGAGGTTCCCCCCGGCTCGGGCTTGACGCGCTGGCCCGAATGGACGCCGTTCAGCTATCCCTTCAATCTGACCGGGCAGCCGGCGGCGGTGGTGCCCTGCGGCTTTACGGCGGACGGTCTGCCTGTGAGCCTGCAGATCGTCGGACCGCGCCATCAGGATGCCCTGACCTTGCGCGCCGCCCGGGCCTATGAAGCAGTCTGCCCGACAACTGGCAGGCGACCGGACCTGTGAGTGTTGTTGCGATCATTTCTCAATTGGCACGGATATTGCGCGGTATAGAGCGGAAACACCAACCCTTCAGGTAGGAGGCCAGTGTCATGTACCGCTTTAGTTTTATATTCGCGCCCGCCATGATGGCATTATGGGCGTCCCCGGTCCAAGCGCAGCAACAACAACAACCGCCCTGTGCGGATCGGTCGGAATTCCTCAATCACCTCAGCTCGAACTACAGGGAAGCGCCGGTTGCCATGGGCCTGACCGCCAATGGTAGTTTGCTCGAAGTCGTCGCCTCGAAAGACGGTTCCTGGACGATTATCGTGACCATGCCCAACGGCATGTCTTGTGGTGTCGCTTCCGGAATGAGCTGGGAAAACACCGCCGAAGTGATGATCATCGGTCCGGATGCGTAATTCGACCATCTGGGAATTTATTACCGGGTCACGGTAATATTTGCCCAGGGTCGGTAATTATTGCCGCCAGCGATGATCCTTCGCAGGGCGTTGGTAGAAATTTATTTATTTAATCTATTACATTAGATTACATTAATAAACTTTTGATAATACAAATTATTTTGTAAATTTATTCTGATGTAAATTAAAGACGTCTCTCATGCCCGCCAAACAGCCTCTTCAGTTGCCCAAGCAATTCCAAGGTGAATCATTCTCGAATGTTTTTGGGGGAACAATGATTTCTTACAGCTATGGACAGCGGAATCGATATTCGTTAGCCTCCCCTCAATTCGTTTTTAGTATTGAAGTAATTCGATAATGATTCCGCGACTTTGATTGGTGAGTGAACGGATGGTCAAATATTTAACATCCCTGTTCAAAGCTGCCGCCCTGGGGCTGATCCTGGCGCTTTCGGCGCAGGTTTTACATTCTACGCCGCTGCTCGCCAGCCCGGCCGCCGTGGTCATCGACGGCAAGACAGGCAAAGTGCTCTACCAGAAAAACATGAACCACCGCCATTACCCGGCGTCTCTCACCAAGATGATGACCCTCTATCTGTTGTTTGAGGCGATCGATCGTGGCGAGCTTTCTCTCAACAGCAAACTCAAGGTTTCGGCGCGCGCCGCCGGCCAGCCGAACTCCAAGCTCGGGGTTCGCAAGGGCAAGCGTATTCGCGTCTCCGATGCGATCCTGGCCCTGGTGGTGAAATCGGCCAATGACGTGGCCACGGTGGTGGCGGAGAGCCTGTCGAAAAGCGAGGTCGCCTTCGCCAAGAAGATGACCGCCAAGGCCAAGGCCCTGGGCATGAAGAGGACAAGTTTCCGAAATGCGTCCGGCCTGCCCAACCGGGGCCAGCTTTCTACCGCCCGTGACATGGCCGTGCTGGCGCGCTCGCTGTATCGCGATTTTCCGCGCTATTACAAGTATTTCGACGCTGATAGTTTTAAGTACGGCGGCAAGACCTATCGTGGTCATAACAAATTCGTCACCTCATATAGCGGCGCCGATGGTCTCAAGACCGGCTATATCCGCGCCTCCAAGTTCAATTTAGCGGCATCGGCCAAGCGCGATGGCCGGCGCTTGTTCGCGGTGGTGTTCGGCGCCAGTTCGCCGGACCGGCGCGACAGGCAAATGGCAAATCTGCTCGATGGCTCTTTCCTGGAAATCGCTAAAACACGGGTCGCATCCGTGACGCCGCCGCCGGTGTCTGCGGGGTCTTCGTCTGCCGGGTATTCTGGCGGCCTGCCGCTGCCGCCGCCGATAAAGCCTGTGATCAACACCCAGGGCGCGCCCTGGGCGATCCAGGTCGGCGCCTTCACGCGAAGCGAAGCTGCCTATGCGGCGGTCAAGACCAGCCTCAAGCATGTTCCCGGCATCGTTATCAACGCCGCGGCGCTCATCGTGCCGATCGAGGAAGGCGCTGGCGGTCTCTACCGCGCGCGCTTCGTGGGCCTAAGCTGGCGTGCGGCGCAGCGCGCCTGCCGCATCCTGAACCGCAAACGCCTGGATTGCGAAGTGGTCCAGCATTTCTTCGACGGCGCGGCTGTAGCCTACGCCAATTAAGGCCGCTAAAATCAGCCGGAATCGGCCCCTTCAGCACTCCGGCGAAAAACCATGCAGCGTAATAGCGAAAATCTGGCCTATGGATATTGTGACTGTCCGTTAGGGCCGCTGCTTGTCGCGGGGGATGGCGATCAATTGCACCGAATTAGCTTTTCAACGGAAGGCCGGTCCTATGAACCCAAGGCCGGATGGCGCCGCGATGAGTCGGAATTCGCCGAGGTATTCGCGCAGCTTGATGCTTATTTTGCAGGCGAATTGACGGTTTTTGATTTGCCCCTGCGCCGCGCCGGTACGGATTTCCAAAACAGGGTCTGGGCCGCCTTGGGCGAGATCCCTTACGGCGAGACGATTTCCTATGGCGAGCTTGCATCGCGCATCGGCAAACCCACCGCGAGCCGCGCGGTCGGCGGCGCCAACGGTGCAAACCCGCTGCCCATTGTGGTGCCTTGCCACCGGGTGATTGGCTCGAACAGGTCGCTGACAGGATTTGCCGGCGGTATCGAAATCAAAAAATTTCTGCTCACCCATGAGGAAGAGATCAGCCCGCGAAAGGGCAGGCAAAACGCCTTTTCCTTTTAACGTCAACTCTGGGCGAGAACCCGCTTGGCAATAACCAAGGCATCCTGTTCGGTAACCTCGCGGCAATTGGCGTCGCGCATGGGGGCGTTTTCCGGCGCCATGGTCAGGGCGGCGAGTGCGGCAGCGTCTATGGCTTTATCGGCCAGAGAGAGGGGCAGACCGGAACCTTGCAGGAGCTTGCCATAGGCCACAGAGGATAGGGCCGCGGCTTCCTCGTCTTCGAGGCCGTCGCACGGCGCGCCCAGGGCCTTTGCCACCGCGGCATGGCGCGCCGGCGCCGCCTCGGCGTTCCAGGCCAGGGCTCCCTTCAGGCAAAGCCCGACGGCGTGACCGTGATGGACGCCGCTAAGCACGCCGAGCGCATGGCCCATGGCGTGTGCGATAGCGGTTCCGGTGGCGTCGAAGGCGATACCCGCCAGCGCCGCCGCAATCATCATGTCACCCCGCGCGTCGAGATCGTCAGGCTCGGCGAGGGCGCGGGTCAGGGCGCTTTTGGCGCCGCCGGCGTTGCCCGCGATCAGACGGATGGCGTGCAGCCCATAGGCGTCGGCCATGGGATTGCCGCGCCTCACCGTGCAGGCCTCGATGGCGTGAACCACCGCATCGATCCCGGTAGCGGCGGTGAGCGTGGGCGGCAGGGCAACGGTCAGAGTCGGATCGAGAAGCGCCAGGTCGGCCCGCAAGGCCTCACCCCAGGCCCATAGCTTTCGGCCGTCTGCGCTGGTGATCACCGAAGTCCGCGTGACTTCCGAGCCGGTGCCCGCCGTTGTCGGAATGAGGATCAGCGGCAGGCCAGTCTTAGGCAGGGGATTGGCGGCGAGGGCGTAATGTTCGGCGGGCTCGTCAGCCAGCGCGATGGCGGCGGCGAGCTTGGCGATATCGAGCGCCGATCCACCGCCGACACCGACCACCGCCCGCGCACCGTGGGATCGCGCGAGGCTAGCGGCGCCGTCGGCGGATGCGGCCAATGGGTCGCTTTTGATGTCGGTGAACAGGGCGACATCGAGCCCGGCCTCTTTGAGGACGGCGGTGATGCGGCCCGTCAAGCCGACTTCGGCAACCCCGGGATCAGAGACCACGAGGACCTGTGAGGCGTCGCTCAAACCGGCGAGTCGCGCCAGATCGGCGCCCAGCTTGTCGATTCGGCCGGCCCCGAAGGCAATCCGCGTGGGCGTTTGAAAATTGAAATTCTGGGGAATCGGTCAGCCCTCCGCGGCTCTGCTCAAATTGTGATATAATACTGCCGTCATGGGCGCATAGAGGGCTTCGAAGCGCTGCCCATGTCAAGTCTCGCGAGGTCTCGGGATCCCTCGTTTAACCGGCGTTCATGTTTGCCTCTTTAATTGGCGGCGGAAATTCCGATATTATGAGGCCGGGACACTTCTTGGATAGGCTTTGGCGAAGATGAGTGAAGATCCAATTGGCGGCGGCGGCACGGGAACGTCGATTGCCACGAAAACCCGCACCAAGACCAAAAAGCCTTCGATGTACAAGGTGCTTGTCCTCAATGACGACTACACACCCATGGAGTTCGTCGTCATGATTCTGGAAAGCATTTTCCACAAGAGCAAGGAAGAGGCGACACGCATCATGCTCCATGTTCACCAGCGGGGCGTCGGCATCTGCGGCGTCTATAGCTACGATGTGGCCGAGACCAAGGTTGGCCTGGTACTGGACATTGCGCGCCGTAACGAGCATCCGTTGCAGGCGACCATGGAGCGGGAATAACGCCGTGATCTCCCCCACACTCGAGCAGACCCTGCATCACGCGCTGGCGCTGGCCAACAACCGCCATCACGAATATGCCACCCTTGAACATCTGCTGTTGTCGCTGACCGAGGATCAGGACGCCATTGCCCTGTTCCGCGCCTGCGGTGTCGATCTCGATGCTCTGCGCGAGATGATCGAGGACCATCTCGACAACGCAATGCACGGCCTCGTGGTCGACGGTTATGTGGACGCCAAGCCCTCGGCCGGTTTTCAGCGGGTGCTCCAGCGCGCGGCCCTGCATGTGCAATCGTCGGGCCGCGATACGGTGACCGGCTCGAATGTACTGGTGGCGATCTTTTCCGAGCGTGAATCCTATGCCGCTTATTTCCTCGAACAGCATGATATGTCACGCCTCGACACGGTGAGCTTTATTTCCCATGGCCTTTCCAAGGTGCCGGGCCAGGAAGAGTCGGTGACGCCCCAGGGTGTCGATGACGACGCGGACGACGAGGCCGCGCCGGCGCCTCCGGGTCAGGACGCGCTTGAGGCCTATACGGTCAATCTCAACCAGAAGGCGGCCAACGGCGCCATCGATCCCCTGGTCGGGCGCGAGGAAGAGGTCAAGCGCACCATTCAGGTGCTCTGCCGCCGCACCAAGAACAATCCGCTCTATGTGGGCGAAGCCGGGGTCGGCAAGACCGCCATCGCCGAGGGGCTGGCGCTCAGAATCGTCAACGGCGAGGTGCCGGAAGTCCTCGACGGTTCGGTGATCTACGCTCTCGATATGGGCGCCCTGCTGGCGGGGACGCGCTATCGCGGCGATTTCGAGGAGCGTATCAAGGCGGTCATGGCCGCTCTTGAAGCGACCCCCAAGGCGATCCTGTTCATCGACGAAATCCATACGGTGATCGGCGCCGGGGCGACCAGCGGCGGCTCGTTGGACGCTTCGAACCTGCTCAAACCGGCGCTCGCCTCGGGCAACCTGAGCTGTATCGGGTCGACCACTTACAAGGAATACCGTAACTATTTCGAAAAAGACCGCGCCCTGGTGCGGCGCTTCCAGAAGATCGACATCAACGAGCCCAGCGTCGAGGATGCGGTCAAGATCCTCAAGGGTCTCAAGCCCTATTACGAAAAGCATCACGAGGTGCGCTACACTGCTGAAGCCCTGCGCACGGCTGTCGAACTGTCGTCGCGCTATATCAACGATCGCCGCCTGCCCGATAAGGCCATCGACGTGATCGACGAGGCCGGCGCATCGCAGATGCTGCTGCCCAAGCACCGCCGCCACAAGACCATCGGGGTGCGCGATATCGAACGCATTATCGCCACCATCGCCCGCATACCATCCAAGCGCGTCTCCTCCCACGACAAGGATTTACTGCGCAGTCTTGCCGACGACCTCAAGGCGGTTGTGTTCGGTCAGGAGAAAGCCATCGAGGCCCTGTCATCAGCCATCAAGCTCGGCCGCGCCGGACTGCGCGAGCCCGAAAAGCCGATTGGCAACTATCTCTTCTCGGGCCCCACCGGGGTTGGCAAGACCGAGGTGGCGCGCCAGCTTGCCCGTATCATGGGGGTTGAGCTGATCCGATTCGACATGTCCGAATATATGGAGCGCCACACCATATCCCGCCTCATCGGGGCCCCGCCGGGTTATGTCGGCTTCGATCAGGGCGGCTTGCTTACCGACGCCGCCGATCAGCATCCCCACGCGGTCCTGCTGCTCGACGAGATCGAGAAGGCGCATCCCGATCTGTTCAACGTGCTGTTGCAGATCATGGATTACGGCAAGCTCACGGACCATAACGGCAAGACCGTCGATTTCCGCAATATCGTGTTGATCATGACCACCAACGCGGGCGCCGCCGAAATGGCCAAGTCGGCCATGGGATTCGGCCGCGATCAGCGCGAGGGCGAGGACGAGGAGGCCATCAAGCGCATGTTTACGCCGGAATTCCGCAACCGGCTTGACGCGACTATCGGCTTTGCCGGCCTGTCGCCCGAAATTGTCGGCCTGGTGGTCGAAAAATTCATGGGCGATCTCGAAGGCCAGCTTGCCGATCAGGGCGTTACCATCGATGTGACGCCGGCCGCCCGCGACAAGCTGGCGGCGCTCGGCTACGACGGTCAGAACGGCGCCCGTCCGCTGGCCCGGGTGATCCAGGAATCGATCAAGAAGCCGCTTGCCGACGAGCTGCTGTTCGGCCGTCTGGCCAAGGGCGGCCGGGTTACCGTCTCTATCGCCGACGGTGAGTTCAGCTTCGAGTTCGCCGAAAGCCCGCCGCCCCAGAAGAAAGACGGGAAGAAGACCCAGAGCAAGGCCGACGAGTCGGGCGCTCTGGAGCCGGTTAAATAGCGATCAGCACGTCTCGCGGGGCTGCTGTGCTCACCGTCCGCAATCTTGCCGTTAACGGCATCGCTCCTTTCGACCTCGACATCGAGGCCGGTGAGTGCGTGGCGCTGACCGGCGCTTCCGGCTCGGGTAAGACGCTGGTGCTCAGGGCGCTCGCCGACCTCGATCCCAACCAGGGGGACGTAACGCTCGGTGGTGCGCAGAGGGCGACCATGCCGGCGCCCGAGTGGCGGCGCCGGGTCTGCTATCTCGCCGCCGAGCCAGGCTGGTGGGAAGATCGCATCGCCCCTCATTTCCCCGATGCCGACGCAACAGCGCCGCTATTGGACGCCCTCGGGCTGCCGCCCGCCCTTCTCGGACAATCCGTCGCTACCGCCTCGACCGGTGAGCGCCAGCGGCTTGCGCTGATCCGGCTGCTGCTCCTCGACCCCCAGGTTCTGTTGCTCGATGAGCCGACTTCGGGCCTTGATGGTGACGCTGCCGAGCGTGTCGATACTATGCTCCGTGAGCGTCTCGATGGCGGCACCGCGATCCTGTTGGTGACCCACGATCCGCGTCTTGCCGATCGACTTTCGCATCGCCGTCTCTGTATCCGCGACGGCGTTCTAGGGCCGCCATGACCACGGTACCCCTCGATGGGTTCGACCTTGCCATTGCCGCCCTGCTGGTGGTGCTCAATGCTGCGCCTGGGGTTGGCGATCGAGAAGCCTCTGCTGATTGCCGCGGTACGCACGGCGGTTCAGCTCTTTCTTGTCGGGTTCGTCATCAAGGCGCTGTTCGCGCTCGCCTCGCCCTTATGGACCGGGCTCATGGTGACGGTCATGGTGCTGGCCGCCGGCTATGAGGTGCATGCCCGCCAGACGCGGCGATTCACCGGCGCCTGGGCCTATGGGCTGGGCACCCTGAGCGTTACCGCCGGCGCGGGGCTGGTGGCGCTGCTCGCTCTCGTTGTCGTGGTCCAGCCCGAACCCTGGTACCACCCGCGCTATGCCATCCCGCTGCTCGGCATGATCCTGGGCAACGCCATGACCGCGGTCAGCCTGGCGCTCGATTCACTAGCCACGGCGGCAACCCGCGAGCGCACCGCCATCGAGGCCCGTCTCGTTCTCGGCGCGGATCGCGCCACGGCGATGCGCGGCGTGGTGCATCAGGCGTTGCGCACCGGGCTCATGCCGATCATCAACGCCATGTCGGCGGCCGGCCTGATTGCGCTGCCCGGCATGATGACCGGACAGATCCTCGCCGGCGCCGATCCGGTCGAGGCGGTGAAATATCAGATATTGATCATGTTCCTGATCGCCGGGGGCACCGGCATTGGCGTGTTCCTCGCCGTTTACGTAGGATCCCGCCGCCTCAGCGACGACCGCCACCGCCTGCGCCTCGACCGCCTGCGCGCGGCGGCGTAAAGAAGATTAGGAACCACAGAGGCACAGAGAAACAGAGAAACAGAGAAACAGATAAGGAAGGAAGTTTGTTAGGCGCGAAGCGCCAAGAAGTTTTCTTCTCTCATTTTCTTTCTCCTCTGTGCCTCTGTGGTTCCTAATCTTCTTTACGAAACGGCGAATAATCTGCCAGGGCTTCGATTTCGTCATCGACCGCGTCGCGCTCATGGCCGAGGTAGTCCTCGATGGCGTCGCGCAGGCCTGCGTGGCTGATCCAATGGGCGCTGTGGGTGCGCACCGGCAGATAGCCACGGGCGATCTTGTGATGACCCTGGGCGCCGGCCTCGACGTATTTCAGGCCGCGCTCGATGGCGAACTCGATGGCGCTGTAATAGCAGACCTCGAAATGCAGGAAGGGATAGTGGCCGATACAGCCCCAGTTGCGGCCATAGAAGGTGTCGGCGCCGATCAGGTTGAGGGCGCCGGCCACGTAGCGGCCATCGTCTGAGGCCATGATCAGCGCGACCTTATGGGCCAGGGTCTCGCCGAGCCGGGTGAAGAACTCCCGATTGAGATAGGGGTAGCCCCATTTGCCGTGGCTCGTCTCGACGTAACATGCGAAGAACGCGTCCCAGTGTATTGATTTAATATCATTTCCTGTGAGCACTTCAATGGTGAGCCCCGAGGCGAGTGCGCCCCGCCGCTCACGCCGCACGGCCTTGCGCTTGCGCGAGGCCAGGCTCGCCAGGAAGCCGTCGAAATCCGCATAACCGTCATTGGTCCAGTGGAATTGCCGGTCGCTGCGCTGCAGAAATCCGGCGTCAGCGAGGGCCTGCCAGTCGTCTTCCGTGGCGAAGGTCACATGCAGCGAACTCACATTGGCCCGCTCGGTAAGCTCCATGCAGGCGGCGATCAGGGCGCGGCGGGAGGCGTCGGCGTCGGGTCCGGGGCGGACCATGAGGCGGGGGCCGGTGACCGGGCTGAACGGCACGCAGAGCTGGAGCTTCGGATAATACGCCCCGCCGGCGCGCTCGAAGGCATCGGCCCAGCCGTGATCGAAAACATATTCGCCCTGGCTATGGTTTTTCAGATAGAGCGGCGCGACGCCCTGGACCTGGCCGAGGGCATCCTCAAGCAGCATGTGGTGGGGCGCCCAACCGGTCTCCAGCGCGGCCGAGCCGGACTCCTCAAGCGCCGCCAGGAAGGCGTGGCTGACGAAGGGATTGTCGGCTCCCGCGCAGGCGTCCCAATCGGTCGCACTGATCTCGCCGATGCCCTTGACAACCCGCGCCACGAAAGCCGGCTGTTGATTATCATTTTTGGTGCTGTCACCCATCAGGGGGCGAGCCGCAGGCTGGTGGTGCGGCGTTCCCCGTCACGGTTGAAGCCAATCTCGATGGCTTCGCCGGGGCGATGGAGATGGAGTGCGCTGGTCACGTCGCTGGCCCGTTGGATGGTGCGGCCGGCGATGGCGGTGATGACGTCGCCCGCCGCCAGGCCGGCGCTCTCGGCGGCGTCCGTGGCATGCGTCACCCGGGCGCCGACGATCAAATAGTCATCGATATCGGCGACACGCAGGCCGGATTTGCCGCGAATCACCCGGCCGTGGGCTGCGAGATCCTCGACGACCCGCATGACCAGCGCCCGCGAGGCGGCGAAGTTGACGCCGATGTTGGCGTCGCTCTGCTTGGTGAAGATCGCCGAGACCAGGCCGACCAGGCGGCCTTCCGTATCAAGCAACGCGCCGCCCGAGCCGCCGGGATTGACCGCCGCGTCGGTCTGGATGAAGTCCTCGATGGGGTTGAAGCCGGTATTTGTGCGCCTCGTCGCCGAGACCACGCCGCAGCTCAGCGACAGCCCGAGGCCGAAGGGGTTGCCCAGGGCGCAGACCGCATCGCCGAGCTGTGGATCGGGCGCTGGGGCGAGCAGCGGCAGATCGAGCGCCAGCTTGAGCAGGGCGATATCGGTCAGGGGATCGCGGCCGATGATCTCAGCGGGCACTATGCGCCCGTCGTGAAGCCGGACGTTGACCACCGTGGCGCGGCCCAGCACATGAAGGTTGGTGGCGATGTAGCCGCCGGGCAGT
>Ga0066376_10000560_pt1 | contig 34668 bp, 36 predicted proteins | sample Knorr_S15_td_Bot_FD_77009 | JGI IMG/M metagenome (GOLD analysis project Ga0066376, IMG submission 77009) | Marine microbial communities from Southern Atlantic Ocean transect - Knorr_S15_td_Bottom_ad_5009_LV_A | ecosystem: Environmental > Aquatic > Marine > Oceanic | place: Southern Atlantic... | reverse complement strand
GAAACGGAAGGTATCGGCCAAATCCCTCATCAGGTCGATAAGACGTTCCTCGCCATGAATACCGGCAAGATATTCGATACCTTCAAACATCAATACCGCCCTGAATCTATCCTCAAGATAATCGTCGATCCTCTGGCGTATCGATTCCAAAGACGGATTTTGCACTTGTTCATGCTCACCTTCGGATAACCAGAACACCGAGTCAGCAGGTAGGCCGAAGCGCACTATCAAATCCTCACGTCTTTGACGAGCGAGAACCAAAATCGGACGACCATTATCGGCGAGTGCGGCAGCGAGTCGAAACATTTCGTCGCCATCGGTCGAATCTAGGAGATGGGCATCTCCGTGTTTGAGAACATCACCGCTGATGATATGTTTGTCGAACATCGCCTCGGCTCTTCTACGAATGAATTCAGGTGCGCTTTCACTCGCTTCAAGTTCAGGCAAGCGCACCCTTGGCGCACCCTTAGCGGCTAAGCGCCGCTTCTGCCACCACGAATCATCATCATCCCCCGCTGCTTGTTCTACCAAGCAGCGCGGAAAGGCCTCGATGATACGCTCGACGTCTACCCCGGTGTGAACCGAGAGCAGACATTCCAATCGCTGGGCATCATCCTCGATTTCAAGCAGGGCTTCGACCCCTTGAATCACGGTGTGTTTTTCGTGAATAGCACCGAATATTTCGCCATTCTTAATCAGTAATTGGCCCTCGCTCGGCAATGAATCTTTAGGCCTTAATTCGCTGCGAATATATCCGCTTGCGCTCTCATCAGCCATGTCGTCTAGTAGTGACCTGAGGATGGTCGAACTACCACGCCTCTGTTCTTTGATGTCGCCTTGTTGCAACTCAGCCATGAGTGCACCCCAAATCGACTGCGAAACTCCCCCTCTTGAACTTGAGGGCGGAAACAATGGCCAAAGATGGGGTTTGAATGGTGCATAGATACGGCGAAAAGTGGCACAAGCCTCATCAATAATGGTTGTGAGTCAAGCATATGCAGGCGCCAAAAGTCTCTACTGACGATGGCGATGTATCCGGTTACTCTTCGGCGATGATACCTTTTCACCAAACCACTTTGGGAGCAGCACAAGTCCGACCATTCACGATTGGTTTACTCCTCTCATTTGCCTTGGTCTTGACCTCATTATCATTTATGGGTTTAGGGGTTATCGGATTGTTAGCATATGTGGTTCTCACCTTTTCTCTGCTCGGTCTTGTGCTCTGTACTCGTAAGGTATTGCGTTGGCGCTCGGTGCCATTGGCGGTCAATATCAATCACCCATTTGTCGACGAGGAACCGATTGGTAACAGTGCGGTCGAGATTAAATTCGATGAGGGTTGGCGTACGATTTCACAGCATCGGCTCAAGTTGACGCGTGATTTATTGACCGGTGATTGGAATCTGCTCAAGGACGATGCTGAATTATCAGTGATTGGCAATTGGTCAAAGAGTAGCGAGAGTGAGATGAGAATCGATCTCGGTTTGGTAAATCAAGCGCTAGCTCTCAGCGATGCGGTCAATGAAGTCGCAGATGATTTCGAGCAAGCGCGCAAAAGAGAGGATGACGATAGCGGACTACTAGACCGTGATTGGCTCGATTTCGAGGAGATCGAGATTAAATCACCACTTGCACGGATTTTTAGCAAGGATGAGCAAACCGAGTGATTGACCACGAACGACACACCACATTCAAAAGACCGACTATGACCCCGCCATCTTGTGAGTGCGCAAGATTTGTGGCGAGACGCCATCGGCGAACTCGATGAAAGAGATCGAAGCCTCTTGCTGGGCGGCACCCTTTCTCGTCGATTTGCAGGCTTACCATTGTGGTTGAATCATCCGGCAAATATTGGCGGATTCTATGGGATTCTCGTATCATTGGCGTTAATTCTGCCCTATATATTCACGATCGATGCATGGATGATGCCGTGGATTTATCATTCATCATTATTGATTGCATCGTGTATCTTCCTCGGAATTGTTTCACGTATCATCAATATCTTCACCAAGCGCATGCCGATGAGTACCCCGCGTGGCATCCTCTATCCAATGCCCTTTCTCGGATTGATGTTGTTGACCCTCGAAATGACGACCTTACTCGATATCCCCAACTTTCTAGTCTGGGGGATATTATTGATTCCCGGGCCACTCTATGTTCACATCACCTGGGCGCCGCGCTGGCGTATGTTGTGTATGCTCGACAATGGTGAAAATCCCTTTGCTGGCCACGTATTGCCGAGCGTGGTCGAAGATGAAGAGATCAAAACCAACGGTGATGATTCAGACATTATGGAAGTCATCGAGGAACTTTCTTCTGAAGAGCAAGAGTGATTACTGCTTTTCAGCAGTCAATCCAACGCGACCTTGCAAGAAGATTGAATAACTAATCTGCATATTATCGTCATTTGGATCGTTACCGATAATGGGGGGAAAAGGACTATCATCACCATCATTGACCACAGCGTCTAATGTAAGTATCCATGTATCGGTATATGCTGCTTCAAACTTTACTTGAGATATTGCCATCTCCTCGGTTTCAGCCCAGACCTCATCTGGAATGTCCCAGTCTGAAGTGAACTCGATATCAGCTCCAAAGAAACCACCGCAATCAGTGATGGTTCCCGATAAAGTATTTCCATTTGTGGTAGCACCTAGTGGTGGAGTGATTTCCCAGTCCAATTCATCGGGATTATCATTACTTCCAGCATCACCTTCGTCACAGCTTATTGAGAACCATATGGCAGTCAAATTTTCTTTATAATGATCAGGTGGAATCAAGTTAAATGTGTGTCTTTCGTCTTTGTCAAGGGTGATTGAACCCGAATTGATTTCCTCAGTGCTACCGCTGGAATCTAGCTCCCATTTGTACATACCATCAGGGGCAGAAAATGCTGGGTCAACCAAGGTATTACCCAGCCCTGTCCCCAGTCCTGAGACCAAGAGTAGACCGATAAGGCAGATTATTGCAGGTCTCGATTTCCATTCATTCTGTTCTAAATCAAATTCAGGTAATTTTCTGTTTTCAAGAATAGTGACTATTTCGCCACCATACATCAAGACCAAACCACTGATAATCAGCAATGGTGCAATCTGGGCAGCATAATAACCGATTGAGGGACCCCAACCGAATTCGATAACAGAGAATACATTATCTTGGTCGATTACATTAAACTCCATTATGGTCTCATCACCAAAGAAAGTATTTTCAGGGAAGTGGTTCAAATTATCAATCATATCCCATTGTGGTGCCAATATACTGAGATCCTCTTCAGCTGAATTTCGCATGTCTTTTTCGAAATCAGAGGTGCCGAAGGTCATAACTATCATTACCAATAATGATGTTATCAGGAACCAACCTTTCATGTCGCCCTTGACTTTGTCCTGTAACTTATCTGATCGGTTAAGCACTAGGGCCCCAATCAGCAACAATGTCGCACAAAGCATTGGCCAGCGCATCCCCATCACGGTTTCCCCAGACTCTGAGATGAATGGTTGATTACTATACGAGGTCATATCTGTTGAGGTGGTGGCGTTATCACGGCCATCCTCAAGGAATGTGTCATTGGTTTGAATGACATTCCAAGGGGTTAATTGCCATGAGAATTCGTGAACCGAACCATTTGAGACCTTTGTCCCATCGCCCTCACTCTGAAGTTCTACGTTATGCCATGTTTGGTCTACAGAATACCAAGGGGCGAAGGCTGCCACTAAAACCGAGAGGGCTGCCAAACCGAGCAGAATGGTCGGTGCTCTCTCAAGTCCTTTACCAAACCATTGTGGTGCATCATCGGACTTGAACCAAACTGGTGCATCTTCGATCACCAAATCTTCTTTGAGATATGAGAGATTGGCCAGTCCACCGAGTAACGCGATTACAAATAGGCCAAGAATTGCCCAGAAAGCGATACCTGGTCCCCAAGATAACATATGCTCAAACCTATCGTCTCCGTCCTTCTCAATAGTTGAGGCTGAGCCATAGAACCCGCCGTCGAAGTCGTCGAATTCATCCTCGTGCTTTTCAGCCATTGCATCTTCAAGACCGGTGTAGACGGCGCTGGTTGCTAGGAGGGCGACCAATGAGATCAACAGTAATAACGATGCTTGAATCGATTTACCATTGAATAACTCGCTACCCTTGAATGGGTTGGTAGCCAAGACGAACATGGTCAATAATGAGATGACGAGAAGGATTTGAATCCAATCATAATCTGATTCGACAGATTCGGCCAAATCAATCAAATCATCCATATCATCATCATCAACGGCCTCATAATCCATTTCTAATTCACTTCTTAGTTCAAATTTCCCTGTAAAATTTTTGTCAAGATTGATGAGTTGCTGCTCTGTTGGATCACTACTCAATATTTTGTCATCATGGTAGGCTATCTCAAACTGAGTGGTTTGCTCATCATCATCTTCAATGATAATAATTGACTGTTCTTCTACCGCCCAAGCGCTATTTTCAGCGACGAGAAATAAGATTAGAATTAGGAGAGGTGACCAAAATGCCATACGTGCACGTTGAGAGAGTAGGGTGTTCTTGGCGTCCATACAATGGCATAAGTGGATTGATATTCATGCTTTGGGTAAAGTCAAATTAATTTCAGTGCCCTTCCAGCCTTTTCAAAGGCTCTTAGCACATCGTCGATATCATCGTTTGAAAGCCCAGCCGACATTTGAGTTCTCACTCTGGCTTTGTCACGGGCAACCATTGGGAATACGATAGCTCCAGCCATTACCCCATCGGCCATCAAGGCCGAAGAGAGTTCTTTGGCTGTGCTTGAATGACCACACATTACTGGGATGATGGGAGTGGTAGAAACTCCGGTGTCAAAGCCCATACTCTGCAACTCCTTGCGAAAATGCTCGGTATTTTTCCATAGTCGTGCATGATGTTCTGGCTCTGCCATCAGCACTTCAATCGCGGCTTTTTGTGCGGCAGCAACCCCTGGGGGTTGGCTGCCTGATAGCAGCCATGAGCGTGAGTGATTGAGTGCATAACTGCGTACTATCTCCTTGCCAGCAACGATGCCGCCTTGAACGCCGAGGGCTTTGGAGAATGAGCCGATTTCAAAATCGACGCGACCTTGAAGACCGAAGTGATCGACGATTCCTCGCCCACCTCGTCCAAGCACTCCTTCGCCGTGACAATCGTCGACGAAGACCATGGCATTATGTTCTTCGGCGATTGCGGTCAATTCATCGAGTGGACAGACGTCTCCATCCATGCTGAATACACCATCGACGATGATTAGTTTTCGTTCAGCTGCGGAATACGAGCGCAATAAATCTTCGAGAGCCCCCATGTCATTATGAGGAAAAACCCCCCTCTGTGCCTTGGTCAGGCGAACGCCGTCGATGATTGAACCATGGTTCAATTCATCGCTGATTATCACGTCATCCTTACTTTTGACCAGAGTGGGAATCAATCCGACATTTGCGGTATATCCAGCACTGTAGATCAGTGAAGCCTCGACCTCTTTGAATTGGGCGACCTTTCTCTCGGCTTCGAGATGAATATCCATAGTACCGGCGATCGCTCTGACCGAGCCGGAGCCAGCACCATATTTACGGGTGGCTTCAATCATCGCATCAACGATTTTTGGGTGGGTGGTTAAATTGAGATAATTATTGGCTGATAGCATTATTGTTGGTTTGCCATCTATGGTGCAGTGCACCTGATTTGCCCCTTCAAGTGTAGGAGGTTCCCACAGTAGAGATTCACTTTCTAGTTCCGATAATCTGCTCTCCATCCACGAGAGGTCTCCTGCCATGTCTCGGACAGGCTATGCCTATACAAGGGTCTTTTGACACCATAGGTAATGGTGATATGCTGACAGTCCTGCGCCAAGCCATGCGCCTATCCGGTAAGGTGAGCAGTGGACTGGGCCGCGCTCACGTCTTCATGGCGCAGCGTCATTATCAAGATCAATTCCGTCCGATTCTTTTCAGGACCGCTTGGCCAGGAACCCTCAATGTCGAGGTTGAGGGTAGGATGCTTGTCTCCTATCGTAAATTGCGAGTCAGTGCCGGTCTCGATCAGGGTGAGGCCAGTGGGTTTCCAGCACTACGTATCCATGGATTTGAACGCGAAGGGGTTTCCTTTGGTGGAGCAACCGCATTCAACGCGATAATAATCTCAGGAGACAAAGAAGTGGATTGTGCAATTTTGATTCCCGACCTTACCCGCCACGAGGATGTGGTCGAGATTATCTGCGGTAAATTCCTGCGCGAGTCTATGCATTTGGTCGATGGCGATGTGGTTGAGATTCAACTACTCAATTGATCCCACATGCGGTGGAGAATCGCTTTTTGTTCGAGACGGGCCAACTCCCGCCAGCGGCGTAGGTCACCACTAGGTGCTTCGAGTAGCGGGTCATCGGTTTGCAAATCTTCAATGGATTGCCAAGATACATTCCACAGGATTAACCAATCACTATCCGCCAATCCTAGATCATCGTAAATACTGGGCTCATGTAAGGTCTTCTCGACCCTTTGCACGGTTATCTTTCCATTTACCAAAGCCAATAATGCCGCGGCGATTCGCCGCACTTGATTCCAAACAAAGGCGGTGCCAGTTATTTCGAAACCAACCAAACGTTCACCACTATACCATGGTTTACAGGATTCGACCATGCGCACATAATTCTTGCCCACTTCCTTGCGAGAGAAATTACTCCAATCATGTTCGCCTTCGAAAATACTACACCAATCGGCAAAATTTGCGTGGTTTGGTTCTTGCCAGCGCGCCATCGCCTCCATTCGGTAGCGATAGGTGCGATTCAGTGCGTGTCTTGGCAACCAGTCATCAGCCACTCTTCGAGCATCGAAGAGGGCGATACTATTGGGCAATCGGTCACGGGTTGCTGTGAGAAAGCCTTGCTCTTGCATGCCGAGCCATCTCTTTTCCTCGATGTCGATGATACCACCGTTTACTCTGACATTTACCCCAGCATCGGTGCGGCTAGCCATTTGAATCGGCATGTCCTTGCGGGTGAATTTATTCTTGTGAAATACCTTGAGAAACTCACCTTGAACCGTGGTGACATCAGGTTGGATTTGACTGCCGTGAAAGTCGTCACCGATATGGCCGAATCGGTAGAAGATACGGGCTTTATCGCCCATGGTTAATCACTCGCTACTCAGAGTGGTGACCGCATCTGTGGCACTAAAACCGAGTCCTCCGACCGCCCAGGTCAAGGCTTGCTTGAGCCAAGGTGCGACCATTGGATTGGTTCTTTCAGGGTCGAGTCTTTCGATCGCTTCAACTATTAATCTACTAGCGTCAAAGAGGGTGTCTTCGACGGGGATCTCTGCGAGGTCAGCCATCTTTTGCAAGCGCTGATATTCCTTGACCGCCATCGGGATGCGACCACAGTCGAGACAGAAGTTGGCGAAACTGGCAACGTATTCGAGATTATCTTCATCGAGTGCCATTGCCTTCTTGTAGCCCTGCATGATCTTACCAGCGGGAACATCCTCTTCCATCTCGATTGAAAGACGCATGAACGCAGCCTCTGACCAGCCGTAATGTGCAGCGGCATTATCGACTTCATTTTCTCTAATGCTGTCAAAAAGGCCCATGGCATTTGTGAAGTCACCGCTTGCTAGGGCCATACCTGCTTCTTGCATCTGCTCGCTCATAGGGCAGGCGTCAGGCCCTTGGTTCTTGAAACCTCTGACCGGTTTCACTTGGCTTGCTCGATGGTTTCCTTCAAATCGGCAAGCACGCCAGATTGGCTGTGCTTCTGGTGCATTTCATTGAGTAGGTTTTCGGTATCACGCCACTTGCGTATCTGGTAGAAGCAATACTTTGCATCGGGTCTTTCGATTTTGGAGGTGCGCGTATAGGTAAAAAAGGCGAATAATTTCTTGAAGATACCTTTACTGCCAGTAGATCCTACCGAGACACTCATACCCTCTTCGACGATTTCCAATTGATTACCGGTATCGGTGATGATGGTCACATAGCCAAGGATACTGCCAAGGGCGGTTCTCTGGGTGCGAATTTCACGGATATTGTCGTAGAGGATTCTACGACCGTCACCGGGGATGAGCAGGTGTTGGGTGTAGATGACCCGGTGGTTGGTGATGGCGTAGTTGAAACTATTCTGATAGAATAAGGTGAATGTTACCATTAGACTGCACCATAGAATACCGAAGAGTGTATAATTGAAGGAAAGAGGGATGTATCCAGTATCTCTTTCAGTGAAAGTCGTCACTATAATATCCTCAAATTCAACGATTAGTGGGGCTAAAGACACCAGCAATAGGAATGTGGTAACCCAACCATTGCTGCCGGGAAGATTGAACATTCGGTTTAGCCAAGTAAGCAGAAGTAAAGCCATGACCACACCCACATTACCAAAATCAGATAACTCCAATAGCCAAACCAAAATAGTGACCACTGCGTTTGATTCACTGGTATCGAAACTTTCAGCCCAGCCGAATAAGAGGTGAATTCCTAAAATCAGTGCGGCGATTACATAAAGTTCGATAAAGGCGAAGAAAGAGGGTTTTCTCGTCATGAGAATCTCTTCATCACTGGTCAGACGGAAGCGCTTGCGCAAGGTTTCGGAAGCATAGGGATTTTCTTTTTCCTTTGCCTCTTCTGCCTGCAGCGCTGGCTCCTCAATCGCATTTGTTTCAGGGGTTTCTTCAACCTCTGGTGCTTCTCCTTCTACGGGTTCATCTTCAGACATAGCGACACCTGTGGTCATCTCACACAGTGTCGCAATGATGAACCTTGTGCTAAAATCGCTGTAGTGCTGTGCTTGAATCAGTGGAGTAAGCCCCATGCATGCTCGGCATTTCCATGAATCGTGCCCCAATCCTTGCGTTTTCTAAGCCCTTTATCGTCTTTAATAGCCAATTTCTTAACGATTAACGGATATTCATTATAGGTTAAATGGCTCCAAATACCGCCTCTGGTAGGTTGATCAAAGGTCCAATGGGCTCTCGACACAGCTTCAGCTTCGATGCGAATATCGCTTTTTCCATTCCATAGATGGATTGAAAAGGTAGGCAATCCCTCCTTTCCGACGATTCTTTCGACGGTGACTTTGGCAAAGTTCTCACTACGTTGGTTTTGAACATCATGAAATATTCCGCCTTGTGAAAGTGGGTAATGGCCAAGGTCACGGTGTTTATTTGGCTTTGAGTCTTTAGCGCTAATCAGCGGAGAGATATGGGGTACAAACCAATCGATATACGAACCATCATCGAGATGGAGTACCCCCCAAAACCAGGGGATAGACGGTGCTTGTATGCAGACTTTCTGGAAATATGCGCTGCCTTTTACCTCTTTACCGGCAATCGTACCTTTGCATATCGAGCCGTGTAATCGCAGAATATCATAGCCCATCCCCTTAGCATATTCAGCACTGGCTCTACGGGCAGTGCTCATCGCTGGGTTCCACGGACTCATCGCTAGGTCGAATAATCCATGCTCGGTTTCCAATCTTAGCCAAAACGCACTTAGATCTGGTTTCAAGCCCATTGAGAGTTCCCTTTCGTTGATGGCTATTACCGCCCCTCCACTCTCACCCGGCCACAACTGACTCTTTTCGCCGACGATGATTATTCGACATGATTCTAGGACGAGTGGCTCGTGCATTTCCTTACCATCGTACCACCATGCCGCAACCATGCCTTCGATGGCGATACCACCACCATCTTCATCGATGCTGGGGCGACCGACCGGTTGCCATTTCACTCCGTTTACTTCGACCAAGGGATTGTCCTTGGTCGACCAAAGTACCATCAATTGTTTGCCGGCCGGATTTCCGCCCTCATCTTCAAGCATCACCAACCACCACCACCAATCCCAAGTCAGGTGGTGAATCGGTTTGCGCTCTTGCAGGCGCCATAAGCCGCTGAGGTCACCTTCAAATCTGTGCATGAAAATCAGTCATCCATCTCCTTGCCTTTGAACAGGGATTGGCCGATGAACCAAGCCGCTGCTGCCTGAATCATCAGAACTAGTGAAGCGATGAGTACTGCCATCCAATCGCTAACCCCCAAGCCATGTCCCGAACTGAAAAATCTCAAGGGCCCACTACCGATCAAACTGCCACAATCATCACCATCGGTGCCCCATTGACAATTATTGTTACCTCCGCCCCATTCACCCATCTCTATGAACATGGCCAAATCCGGCCAGGTCAGCGCGGCTCCGGCATCGACTATCATCAAGCCCCAGCCGATGACGCTGAATTTTAGGATCGCTGAATCACCACCGGCTAAAATCGAGACGAAAGCCATGCCTAATTCCCAAGCGGCAAAGATGATGGCGAGGACAACTCCTTGTTTCCAGAGGATGCCAAAGGTAGAGAAAAGCGCGCCATAGACCAAAGTAACCAACATCGCGGCGATACAGATTGTGAACCAAATACCGAGGTCTGAGAAACGGAAGAAGGATTCCGATGGTCCTAAAAATCCGGTAACCAAAGACATCAACAAACACAGTGCGATTAAGAATGGCCAGACAATACCCAGATAGCCCAACATTCGATAGAACAGAATCTCTCCTCTTGTGATTGGTTTAGCGATCATAAAGTGCATCGTGCCGTTGGTCATCTCATCGCGGATTAGGCCAGTGGCGAGGAATAGCGGCAAGAAGATTCCCAAGAGATAGACGATGCCCATCTTGCCCACACCCAAAATAAAAGCTCGATGCAATGCTTCCTTACCATATTTCTCATCATCGGGGTCCTCGTCGACATTGCCATCACTGGAAATGATGAGATAATCGGAATAATTTGAATAGATTAATACGATATTACAAGGTATCGAATCGCCATTGTAATCTTTTTGCGAGTCGCTTACCAACTGTCCCTCTCGCCGACAATCACCATCATCATCGTAGCCAACCTTTGATATCGAGGCAAAAGAGGCATCATCCCAGTTAAAATCATCCTCGTCGATCCATTTTTCACGCGGGTCGGGATCAACCCCTACTGGATATGATGCCGAATCATAGGGGTCTGTACCGTGGAGGATTTCCTGTCCGGTTGGATAACCATCTTGGTCCCAATCATAGGAGTCTTGGTCGTTATCCCTCGCCTCGATTTTTGTATTCATGGCATCGGCATAGAATAGTGCGACCAATAACATCGAGCCCAATCCGACACCGAGAACTACCCAGGTCGAGATGCGAGTGCGGTATTGGCGTATGGTGAACTCGGCGATGGCGGTGGCTTTACGATCTAATTTTGACCAGACGCTATTCATTTTATCACTCATCAAGAACCCCCCGTAAGATAATGCAAGATACTTTCCAAATCGTCATCTGGATTATCGATTCCCCATACATTATGCGAATTATCGACGATTATTCCCGGCAGTTTTGCATGGACCACACCGAAGTGCTGAGTTTCGATTACCAAGTTGTTTTCACTCGGGATCGAAAGACCTCTCACCTCGTCGATATCGATGACATCTTTGGCCAACGCCTTTGGATCTGCGCACATTATTGAAATTTTAGGGGGGTGCTGATCGAGCATTTCACGAATAGCATGGGAATTGCCAAGGGCGAGCAAGCGGCCATTGTGAAGGGTGATTATCTGCTCGGTAATCCTCTCAATCTCATGTAAGATGTGTGATGAAACCAATACGGTCCTACCCATCCGTCCCAATTCCCTAATAACATTCATCACCGAGGTTCTCGTCAGCGGATCACAGCCTTGAAGCGGTTCGTCGAGAATGATTAATTCCGGATCGTTGACCAGAGCATGGGCGATTTTGACCCGCTGACGCATCCCTTTGGAATAGCGACCGATTTGTTTGAGCATCACATCGCCCAAGCCAACAAAATTCAGCACCCGTGTCGCTTCTTTTTGCGCTTCATAGCGGGTCAGTCCATGCAATCTTGCAAAGGTGGTGATGAAATCCAAAGCCGTCATCCAATCGTGCATCTTCTCGTTCTCGGAAACAAAGCCGACCCGTGCATATGGTGCGGTATTTTTCCATGGGTCTTGGCCGAATAATTTTACTACTCCCCCACTTGGTTTTATCTTGCCCATCACCAATTTGAACAGGGTGGATTTTCCGGCGCCATTCATCCCCAGAACCCCGGTTACGCCGCCACTGAGAGCCACCGAAATCCCGGTTAGAGCATTGATGCGGCCATATTGTTTACTGACATTGTCGAACATCACCACCGGGGCGGTCTTATCTGGAACCCACTCTTTGGTTTCGGCTTCGCCGACCTGAGACATATCCGGCATCATTCCCGAGTCACCTCCAATGATGAGATTCTGTTTGCTAGCACATAGAGGGCCAGTCCATTGATCACGATGATAGAAGCAAGACTCCAGGTCCAAGGATGGTCATAGGTCATCTCGATTCCCATCAGGGCCTGTGTGACATGGGCGACGCAATCGAAGGGTGAGATCACATAGAGGATGGTCTTATCGAATAAACCATCGACGATTGCGGCAAGGGTTCTAGTGCCCATTATCACCGCGATCAGTCCGATTCCCGGGAAGAATCTACCTTTGGAAACACTGGAGAGTGCTAAGCCGATAGAGGTATAGGTGAAGGCGATTAGAAGACCGCCGAAAAACGCACTGAGGAAGAAGGGAAAGGTATCGATTATCCAGGCCCAGCCACGACCCATCACCAAAATGTCGGTAAAGTAGTATAGTGCTAAGGTACCGTCGATGAAGATAAACAAGATAATAGCGACTGAAAGAAATTTCATCGATGCATAATCTAGTCTTGAAATCGGTCGAGAAAAATACAGTGCGCTGGTGCCATGAGCGCGATCTTCGCTAATCATTCCGCCGACTAATAACGCGGTTATCACCGGATAGTAAAGCACATTTCTGGGGAAGAATCCAAGCACATGGCCGTAAAGATTGTCACGGTTAACCCCAAACATCGAATAGAGTTCACTCTCACCTATTACACCTGCGAGCAATGTGAGCAGGACATCGCTACAACTAGAAAGTAGAATCATCAATAAGGCGATGCGGGTGAAAACCCCCCATGGTCGATGGCCTTTTTTGATCACACCCAGTAGGTGATGGCGTAATATCGCCCAATTGCGCATCCATCTTGGGTTGAGAATGCCGCGCCAAGGTTGGTATATCTGCTCAAATATCTGTCCTGATTCAATGGTCGCTTGAGCCACGCTCGCCGAAACGTCTTCATCACCGCCGCCTGAACCCCATGCGCTATCCATGCGACTTTGGCCGGTGATCGGTGTGCTTGCGGCTACACCCTCCTCTTCGCTCAAATGTTCACCTCGGCGAATAGGTCGCCACTACCCTTGATCTCATAGCCCAACCTCTCCATGATAACGAGAAATAAATCCTCTAGACTGGCCTCGTGATCATGCATTCTCCGAATTTGAGTGCCACAGCGATTAGCCGCGCTTAAAATCACGTTATATGTCTCATCACCATCATGGCGAATCCGCATCACCCGACCTTCACGGCGCACCCTCATACCGCTGCTGGTCAGGTCGTGTTCCAATTCGGTAGCATGACCCCAAACGTGGATTTCTACCTCCTTGTCAATCGCTTTCAAATCCTCGATTCGCCCTTGGGCTGCAAGGCGTCCTTTGTGCAATAACACGATATTTTCACAGACCCTCTCGACATCTTCCATCAGATGGCTAGCCATCAGAACCGAGCGCTGACCACTGGCGATAGTGGTTTCCAATGTGGTGAGCATAAATTCACGAGCCGAGATATCCAAGCCATTGCTCGGCTCGTCGGCGATTATCAAGTCGGGGTCGTGAATCAGGGCACAGGCGAGTTTGGTCGCCTGTTTCATACCGGTGGAAAAACTGCCAACCTCGCGATACCTCTGCTCGCCGAGTCCAACATATTCCAATGATTGATGGGCGCGAGCAAGGGCGACTGTAGGATTCATTCCTAGCAATTCACCGCTATATCTTACCTGATGAATCGCATCCATATTGGGGTTTAATGCATCGTATTCGGGCATGTAGCCGATACGACTGCGGATCAGTTCACCCTCGGTTCTAATATCGTGACCTAGAACCTGACCTTCGCCTGAAGTCGCTTGAATCAAGCCGAGTATAGTCTTGAGAAAAGTCGACTTTCCCGCTCCATTTGGCCCTAGTAATCCGGTTGCGCCATAGGGTACGGAAAGGTCGAGCGCATCGAGTGCGACGTGAGGTCCATATGACTTTGAGAGGGCCATGGTCTGGATTAGCAAGTCTTCGACCATGACCCTACACCGAGCACACGGCCTTTGAATCTCACCCCTCAGGGTGAGGATTGCCCGCTCTAACTTTGACCGCGATTCCCTTGGAGAAGGCTAACATCTCTCTAGCATCGCATTGGGCGATACCAAGTCCAAGCAATTCGTTTTTTGAGTTGACGACCAAGCACATCTCGCCGATTCGAGCCCTATCATCACAAGCGGTAACGAAGGCATGGAAGACATTTCTTCCCTTGCGGATAAATGGTTCGGCATCGTCATCGACGGTTACTTGTGCCAATCCCGAGGCTAATGAGTGAGCCCATTTTGCCCCTTCGATGGTCATCGTCATTCCCCCGTGCGATAAGGTTGGACTAAACAAATGCCGACCATCACTTGCGATGACATTTCTCACCCGGCCGGTTTTGCTTTTGACAAAGGTTGCACCCTGCATTATCGCGACGGCATCTTCGGTTTTAATATCGAATAGAACCCGTAATTTATCGATTATTTGTTCGCACCAAATCCTCTCTCTAGAGCAGGCATCACCAGGTTCTAATTCAAGTGATTCAAAGGCGCGCTCGTGTAGATCTTCACCCTCTAATTGCAACAATATCACTTCCCTATCGCCGAGATCTAGAAGTTTGAGATCATCGAGCAAGGGTTGTTTTTTCCACACATCTCCCGCACCGTCGATGTGAGCGAAAGGATGTAAGTCCTCTAGGGTGTATGGCAATAAGCCAATCGGCGTCGAGATGAGGATGACCAACTCACTATCGGCGTTTTTTAGTCGGGCGATTAAATTACCAACTCGCTCACGCCAGGGGCCGGCTGCGCCGTGTAGAACCAATACCCTCCCCTCGTGTAAAGGACTCCAACGTTCTATCACTCGACTTCTCGCCATCATCAGTTCAGGCCGTTTTGCCGTCTCATCATTCATCCAAGCGATACCGCCGGTTTGTGGTGACTGTTGTGACTCGATTATCCACTCACTTTGCAATTCGAGAATGTAATTCCAAGCATCTCGTAAGGCCGGATGTTGGTGGCTGCGTTTCTCAGCTAATTCCCAGATTTTTCCTTCCCTTACCGCCTGACGACAACGGGCTAATTCAGCCAAGGTTATTTCAAGATTATAGTGGGCGAGCATATTGATTCGCGCATCTTTATCCAGAGCCCTAACCTCCTCGGGAGAACACTCAGCAACACATGGCATCAATAGCGGCCATTCGACTAATTCATCGATACGTTCGGTTCCCCAAGGGCAGAGCAAACGGCCATCACGGGCAAATAAGGCATAGGCTGCACTATCGAAGAGATCTGCGCCGAGAGCGATCACCATCGGGAATAGCATCGGATGGCCACAACCGAATAGATGGACCGGCTTTGACGGATCTAATTTCAATTTACAGGCGAGGATAATCTTAGTCAATTCGGTATAGGATTGTTGCTCCATTATCGGCACGATTCCACCGATGGGATGAACCGCAAAATCCAGTTTTGACATCTCTGTGGCACTTCTTCCCCTCAAGTCGGCAAAAACCCCACCTTGAATCGGTCCATTGAGCATCATTCCCTTAGCACATTTTAGAGAGGTAATCCCTCTGGCGATGGTTTCCTCAACCGCCTCTCCAACCTCTTCATAACTCATATCGGGACGGGTAAACACATCGAGCATTGTGGCGATATCTACGCCGATGCTGGCCTGAAATTCAACGATTTCCTCGACACCGACCTCGACATCACCATAGATATATGATTGGAAGGTACCACTATCGGTCATCACGATTCCCGGAAAATCAAGTAGTGCGTGCACCCCTTCTTTTTGGGCTTGCTCACGGAGAAAATCATGTTTCCAAATAACATAGGAATTGGTTATTAGGGCTTGAATCCCGTATTTATCCCACATTTCCCTTGGTTCAATTGTGCGGATATTGGGATTGATGACCGGTAATAGGCACGGTGTTTCAAGTACGCCGTGAATGGTGTGAAGACGGCCGAGGCGTGCTCGGCCATCACGGGTGGTAATCTCGAATAAACCGTGGTCCTGCTCGCGGCAGGATTGGGGGTCATCACGGGTTTGATTCGACCACTGAGCCATCGAAGTGGCCTCTCATCTTCCCCTCTTCAAGCCTGCTCTTCATACGAACTCGACTTGGCCGTGAGCGAGGATGAATTCTCGACCGAGTTCGTCAAAGGTTTCGAGTAGATTTGCTGAGAATCTGATCCGGAAAATTTCCATATCATTCTCAAGGTCTTCTTTGACACTTTGCAGGGTGCCAGGAGCTGCACCACACGAAAGGCAAGCACCTGTCAAATCGAGAATAATATCGAGCCCATCATCGGTTTCGATATTTGAAACGACAGCGATACCACCGCCATGACCATCCAATGCGGCTCTGACCTGACCTAATCGCGCCAGTAAAGACGGCACTAAATCTTCCATCTTAGACAAACTAATATTGCGCAAGCGCCTATCCTCTTCCGGGTCTGAATTCTCAGCGATTTGACGCATCGCTTCTGCACGCATAGCCTCAGCAGCCTCGCGGCGATAACGCTCGACCAAATTCTCGTCCACATGTGGTCGAGAAGAATCTGCTTCAAAGCCTTGTATGACCCTCGGGTCAAATGAGTCTATTGATAAAGGGCAAGTGATTGGCAAGAAACATGGCAGAGGAGGTGCTCAGGTTGACCGACTTGCACGTCAGTGTCGAAGGCATTGATATTATCAAAGGTATTTCCTTGCTTATCAAGCAAGGTGAAGTGCATGCTATCATGGGCCGTAATGGCTCGGGAAAGTCGACTCTTGCCAATGTGCTGATGGGTCACCCAGACTATAAAATCACCGCCGGGGAGGCCTATTATCAGGGCAAACCGTTGGCAGATCTCAAGGTGCATGAGCGGGCGAGAGCAGGAATGTTCCTCTCCTTTCAGTATCCCAGTGTGATTCCCGGGGTTCAAGTAGGCAATTTATTGCGCAAGTCAGTGACTAGTGTCCAAGGTGAATCAGCGCTAAATGCAAGGGAATTCAGGACTGAACTCAAAAGACAAATGGCACTGCTATCCATGGACAAATCCTTCCTCACGCGCTACGTAAACGATGGTTTTAGCGGTGGTGAAAAGAAACGCTTGGAGGTCTTACAGATGCTGTTATTACAACCCAAACTAGCCATTCTCGACGAGACTGATTCCGGTTTGGATATCGATGCTCTTAAAGTGGTTGCAGCGGGGATAAACAGCATGCCCAGTGAAACCGCAAGTCTTATCATCACTCATTATCAGCGTCTGCTCGACCACGTAAAACCCGATTTTGTCCATGCGATGATCGACGGCAAATTCGTCAAATCCGGAGGTCCAGAATTGGCGCTACAACTTGAAGAAAAAGGCTATGAGTGGCTTGAGGTCGCAGCATAGGAGGTGAATTGATGAGTGATGATGTACAGGATATAGTCGGTGATTATCGCTATGGTTTTCACGACCCCGAAGATGCTACTATCCGCTTCGACAAGGGTTTGAGCGAGCAGGTAGTCCGCGATATTTCCGAGTTGAAAAACGAGCCGGAGTGGATGACCGACATCCGCGTCAAAGCATATCGGCACTTCGCGGAAAGAGCGATGCCAGATTGGGGTAATTGTCAGATGCTCAATGCCATCGATTTTGATGCTATCACTTATTTTCTGCGCTCGAGCAAGGGAACTGAAAACGATTGGGAAGATGTGCCCGAAGCCATCAAGAATACCTTTGACCGATTGGGGATCCCAGATGCTGAACAAAAGTGGCTGGGTGGTGTAACCGCTCAATATGAATCCGAGGCGGTCTACCATTCGATAAGAGAGGACTTGGAACAGCAAGGGGTGCTATTCTTCGATATGGATTCAGGTCTGCGCGAGCACCCTGAGATCATCAAGAAATATTTCTGCAGCATAGTGCCTTATACTGACAATAAGTTCGCCGCACTCAATACCGCGGTTTGGTCGGGTGGTTCATTCATCTATGTGCCCAAAGGGGTCCACGTCGAGATGCCAATCCAAGCTTACTTCCGCATCAACTCCAAGAATATGGGGCAATTCGAGCGCACCCTCATCATTGCTGATGAAGGTAGTTCAATCCACTATATCGAGGGTTGTACAGCCCCAACCTATTCCACTGAAAGTCTCCATTCAGCCGTTGTTGAATTGATTGCGATGGAGGGTGCGTCCATTCGTTATTCCACTGTGCAAAACTGGTCGGTCAACGTTTACAATTTGGTGACCAAGCGTGGAATCGCTTACAAGAATGCCACGATAGAGTGGGTCGACGGAAATATCGGTTCCAAGTTGACCATGAAATATCCCGCGGTTATTCTAAAAGGCGAAGGAGCCCATGCTGAGATTATTTCAGTCGCCTATTCCGGTGCTGGCCAACACCAAGATGCTGGCGCAAAAATCCACCATCTAGCTAGCAATACCACCTCGCGAATCCTTTCCAAGTCGATTTGTAAGAACGGCGGCCGTTCATCTTATCGGGGCCTGTTACGGGTTTCCCCAAAGGCACGAAACTGCCGCTCAAAAATAGTCTGTGATGCCTTGGTTCTCGACAGTAATAGTCAATCGGATACCTATCCGACGATGGAGGTTGGAAATTCCAGCGCTGACCTTGAGCACGAAGCGAGCGTTTCCAAGGTCAGCGGTGACCAATTATTCTATCTGATGTGCAGAGGCCATTCCGAGGATGAGGCCATGGGATTGATAGTCAATGGTTTCTTTGAACCTTTTACCCGGGAATTGCCGATGGAATATGCGGTCGAGTTAAATCGATTATTGCAATTGGAGATGGAGGGGTCAATCGGGTGAGTGCCTATCTTGAGATCCCTATTCCCCCCACTTCAGAGCACCTTTGGCGTTATTCGCCATGGAAGCGGGTACATCCTGCTGCGGTAAACACCATTCCCAAGGCGCAACCGCTAGCGATTAGCGGCGGTGATTTATTCAAGGCCGTTATCAGAGGTAGCGACGAGATTGCCAGAAGTTTCATTCACAGCATTGCCCAATGTCAGGAATTGGTGCTCGCCAATGAAGATTTGGTTATCGATATCAAAGCTTCGGGCCACGTGGCAGCGGGCGAATTGAAAATAGTGGCCAAGGGTCATTGCACTCTGGTCATCAATCTCATGGGTGAAGCGAGTTGGGCTGGATTAAGAGTGGTTGGCGAGGTTTTGCCAGCATCATCTCTTTCGATTGCATTGATCAACGAACTTTCACGTGAATCACGAATCCTCAGGGTCGAAGATTGGTTGGTCGGTAAAGATGCAAGTTTAGAATTATCCACCCTTTCAGCTGGCGGCAGTTATTGTAAGAGTGATCTCCGAGTGGTATTGTCGGCAAAAGGTAGCGAGTTTCGTGGTGCTGTGGCGAGTCATGGCACCGGCAAACGCCACGATGACCACCATTTCGAGATTCAACACGCAGCAGGGTACACCACATCAGGTTTGACAATACATGCAGCCTGTGATGACAATTCTCGTGCAATCGCCACAGGCCTTTTGAAGATAGACTCTGATTGTGATGGTAGTAATGCCGGTCAAATCTTTCGCAATCTATTGCTTTCTGAAAAATCAAGAGCGGACTCGATTCCCGAACTCGAGGTTCTTTCAGATGATGTCAAGGCGGCACATGGTGCCGCAAGTGCCCCGATTTCGGTAGAACAATTGCACTATTTGATGAGTAGAGGCTTGGCAAAAAGTTCGGCAGAAGCACTGATTGTAGAGGGTTTTCTAATGGATGCTTTCATCAAGGATATTCGCAGCCAGAAAGTGGTCGCAGCAATGCGCACTGCTCTGCTATCACATCTCGATTGTCTGGTGAGTTGAATGTCGATTCGCAATGATTTCCCCATCCTTGCTCGCAAGGTCAACGGTCAGTCTTTAGTCTATCTCGACAATGCTGCGACCACACAAAAACCACAGGTGGTCATCACGGCGATGAGTCACTTTTATCAGAATTCAAATGCCAATGTCCACCGTGGGGTCCACACCCTTGCTGGTGAGGCAACCGAGGCTTACGAGGCCTGCAGAAGCGAATTGAAGAAATGGTTCAACGCCGAACGGGTGATAATCACCAGTGGCACGACCGAATCCATCAACCTCGTCGCCCACGCCTGGGCGAGGGCTAATCTCGTGGCTGGAGATGCGGTCATTCTTACCGAGATGGAACATCATAGCGATATCGTTCCCTGGCAATTGCTTGCACAAGATATAGGAATTGAATTGCGATTTATCTCACTCAATGATGATTTAACCCTCGATATGGACGCATTTGAGGCTTCGTTAGATGGGGCAAAACTCGTCGCTTGTGTCCATACTAGCAACGTATTGGGCATCCGTAATCCCGTCGAGCAAATAATCAAGATATCACACGAAAACGGGGTAAAGGTTCTGCTCGATTCAGCGCAGGCAGTACCGCACGAGAAAATTGATTTCACGGCATTAGGTGCCGATTTTCTCGCCTGTAGTGCCCACAAAATGTGTGGCCCTACCGGAATAGGTTGTCTCTTGGTCAAGGAGGATTCATTTAGCCAAATGCAGCCATTCATGGGTGGCGGTGATATGATTCAAACCGTTACCACCAATGGCTCAACCTTCCAGGAAAACGAGCACAAATTTGAAGCAGGAACTCCAAGGATCGCCGAAGGTGTCGGCTGGGCTGCAGCCCTAAAATGGCTTGGTAAAATCGATTTGCAGAGTGAACATCTACGACTCATACGAATCGCCCGCTGGACCGCAAACCAACTCAAGAGTATCTCGGGAATGACGGTTTTTGGTCGACACGACGACGGAGATTCAGCCGTGGTTTCTTTCATTCACGATAGCATTCACTCCGAGGACATGGCTCGGCTTCTCGATGCCAGAGGCATCGCCATCAGAACCGGACATCATTGCGCCCAGCCATTGATGAAAATATTGGGTGTTGAAGGCACGATGCGAGTTTCGTTCTACCTTTACAATAATCAAGAAGAGGCCGAATTATTTATCGAGACTATCAGGGGAATAGTGGAGAGGTTTTCATGACTTGGCCCTCGGATATACAAGAGGTCATCGACGAGTTTGCTGAGATTGAAGATGCCATGGAGCGTCTCGAAATCCTGATGGATTTCTCCGATGAAGTCGATGAATTACCAAGTGATGAATGGACCGAGCAAAACCTCGTCAAGGGCTGTCAATCAAGAGCACATGTGGTGATTGAGCAACGTGATGGCACCATATGGATGCGAGCAGCATCCGATGCAAAGATGGTGCAGGGCTTGATGGGAATCTTGTCCATTGCTGTAAATGGGGCAACGGTAGAGGAAGTGCTTGAATTGACTCCGGATTTTGTCATTGAAATGGGGGTTCTCAATACCCTGACCCCCAGTAGATCCAATGGTTTTCGCACCATGTTTGATATGATTCAAAAAGCGGTAATGGAGATGAGATAATGGTTGATGAGCAAATGGTAATGACGGCCCTCGAAGAAGTTGAAGATCCCGAGTTGAAAATTTCGATTGTCGATTTGGGTCTGATTTATGCGGTTCGGTTTGAACAAAAAGATGGTGGATTACACGCCGAGGTCGACCTTACTCTAACCAGTCCTGGCTGCCCAGCAGCGCCTGAGATAATGGCTGCAGCACATCGAGCAGCCGTGTCCACCAATGGTTTAGATAGTGTTCACATCAATTTGGTATGGAGCCCAAGATGGGACCCAAAAGTCCACGCAAGTGAAGATGCACGTATGGATATGGGTATTTGGGATTAGAACCCATTCACTTTCACCCCCACCGTTATTTGGTAAATGGTAGAGCGAATCCAAGTGCTTTATGCATCGAGAAATACAAGATGAGTAAATCCTTTGAAGATATGAAAAAATCGCTTTCGTTTCTTCCGAAAATGAATAGAAAAATAGATTATCACATCGGGATTACCAAGGCTAACCATGGCGAACACATAGCGGTCTCTAGGGACATTCTAACCCATGTGAAAAAGTAAGTGGTCACCGCTTTGTTGATATAGCAGATATTACTATTTTAAGCAGCAAAAAAATGGCAAAAATTGATTTAGTGAACGTCGGATTCAGCACTGGGTGAGAACATGGGTTCAATATTCGGTACAACGGAATAATTACTTGGCTTTGCCAAAATATTCGGCGGCACACTTTTCCTCGCTGGTTGTATGGGTTTTCTCGTCTCTTTACTCACACATCCGCCCGAGGTCCCTGATGCCGATGTGTAGTGTTCAGCGGCGAACGATGATGGTTAGAACATCGCCGTCTTTGAGCAGATGGTGGAGTCCAACCCGCTGCCAATCGAATTTTGCCGAAGGGCCCTTTACCCGTGCGAAGCGAAATTTGCGCGCGAAATCCCGATGCAATCTATTACAGATCATCTCGACAGTCGAGTCATCTTTGATAATCATCGGCTCGATCATATCGGCCTCTTGGCCTTGTGGCTTGAGGAAGACGCGCATAAAGCCGAGATTCTCGTAGATGAAATCTTTCAACTCATCGAGACCAATATTCTTGAAGGCCGAGATCCTCATTATCGGCCAATCATCTGGCAATACCCTTTCGATATTACTTATTTGTTCCTCGGTGGCGATGTCGATTTTATTTATCGCCACTACCGAACGTGAGTAGATACGTGTCCCGGCGAGAACGTCGACGATTTGGTCGGGGGTGACGTCTATTCGCAAGGTGACGATTGCACTGGTATAGCCAAAACTACGAATAATCTCGGCGATCTCTGCATTTTCAAGATGGGTTTGCACGACGGTGCTTCTTACGTCGATTCCGCCGCGCAGGGTTCGAGTGATGAATACCGGAGGTTTTACCTGATTCAATCGCATGCCCGCGTTTTCCAATTCTCGATGGAGCACGGCGAAGTGTGCTTCTTGGAAGGGGTCGACGATATAGAGCACCATGTCGCATGAACGAATCACCCCGATAATCTCCTTGCCTCTTCCCCTGCCCTCGGCCGCACCTTTAATCAGTCCTGGTAGGTCGAGAATCTGGATTTTTGCACCCTTGTGTTCCATAAGTCCTGGGATACAAGTAAGTGTGGTGAATTCGAAACTACCGGTCTCGGATTTAGCATCGGTGACCATTGAGATAAGAGTGGATTTTCCAACACTTGGAAAGCCTACTAGTGCTACCGAAGCATCGCCGGATTTCCTTACTTCAAAACCCTTGGCAGGACCGGCAGATTTAGCTGAAGCCGCAGCCTTTTCCACCTTGTTCTTCAGTAGGGCAATCTTGGCTTTGAGTTTACCGATGTGGGCATTTGTCGCCTTGTTTTTTTGTGTTTTATGAATCTCATCATAGAGGGCTTGAATCTGCTCCTTGATGGTCGCCATTCGTAGCCCTCATTCCGCTCGGGCAGAAGGATACTCTTGAATGCTGCCGCTGCTCTCGCCCGTGCGTGAAGAATCCGGACCTACTGCCATTGTGGCAGTGCCTCAAGCAGATGTTGCAGAAATATGAGCCTTTTATGCGGGTGACAATAGATGAGGATGGATATTACCGTCTTTACACACCAACTAGGAGGCCGTTCATCGCAGTCGTAATTCAAAAGAAACACGTCGGCATATATTCGATGCCACTTTACGAGGTTCCTCACCTTGCCGGGGTATTAGGTGAACGCAGAATCGGCAAGTCATGCATCGGTTTTTGCACTGATGATGATCCTCTATTAGCCGAGGTTCCAGCATATTTTGAGCGCTGTTTTCATCATTGTGTAATCGATGACCAAGTGCCGATGCAATGAAATCAAGGCTAGGACTGCCACGACTATGGCCATAGAGATGCAACTTCATCTACTCGATGAAGCCGCGCTCGATAAGTTGTTAAATCTGGACTGGGATGAGTTGAGTAATGGACTGGAGAATGGCACATTACGAGATATTCGCCCGAATGAAGATAAGCGCTTATGCCGGACCTTTGATATCGATTGTGAGGCAGAGATTCTCGATATAATGAGCAATATACAGTCCCAAGGCGTAGTCAAAGAGGTGTTGAGACAAAATAAATCACATGATCTGCTTCTGAATTTAATGCAATATGCTAGTCCCGGATATTGGCAGGCATGGGAAGGTCGCTGTTTTATCTATCTTGAAAATGCCATCGGTAGGGCTATTTCCGATGTCGATGAAATGTATCTCAGCGGGATATGGCACGAGGTTCGAGAAGGTTTAGCGCTAATGACTGAGAACGAGTATTCACAAAAGGTGTGTAGTGATTGGATGGAGCGCCGCAAAGCATTGGGTGAAACACTTGACGAAAAACAAGACCCACGCATCATCCCCACTTTTGAAGCCCATAATCGTAGCAGTAGAACTTTGCATCACGCAATCAATCGTGAGGGATTTGTGCAGATAATCGGTCGTGAACATCTACCTGCAGCCGATTGGGGCCATGAGGAGTGGAACCTTCGCAATCTATTACAAGCGTCGGATTGAAGAATGAGGCGCGTCTGGGTGATTCGATGTCAGACGATGGAGCCTCTGAAGAGGTCGCTGATGAAGAACTCCTTCCACAGCAAACCGAAGGGTTGGCCGATGATGAAGTTGCCCAGGAAGAGGAGCAAATCAATCCTTTAGCCGAGGGGTTGGCTGATGATGAAGTTGCCATGGAAGAGGAGCAAATAGATCCTCTAGTTGAGGCTCTGACTAGAGCTGAAAAAGCCGAAAAAGAGATTTTGTATCGTGATGCGGAAATTCAGAATGTGCGCAAGCGTATGATGGCTGAAAAGGCAACAGCTCTCCTCTATGGTTCACTCTCGCTCGCCCGCAGAATGCTGGCAATCCTCGCCGATATCGACCGAGCGCTTGCGATTGGCGAGGATGAAGCCTTGGTATTGATTCGCACAAAGATGTGGAGCGAATTATGCGCAGATGGAGTCGCTGAAATCGAGGCAAAGGGCGTGGTATTCGATCCAGTAAAGATGGAAGCAATCACCACGATTCCATCTTCAGAGGAATATCCTCCTCACACTGTGGTCGAGGTTTTGGAAGCCGGATTCACTTTCAAGGAGAGGGTTATTTTCGCCAGTAAAGTCGTAGTAGCAAGTGAGTGTTCAGACGCTTGAACTACGGTTTCCCCATTTGACGAAGCGATAACAAGCCCTGCCTATTATCAAGCCAGCAATTGCTGAAATTATCATCAAGAATGTGCTACCTTCATCGATGTCAGTCGCGCTAGCGATAGTGAATAATAATAGTACAGCCGAGATAAATCCAAGGCCACTGGCAAGGCCAATTCCGGTTAGATAGATTATTCCCTGCTTTAGCAGACCCACACTATGATGTAGGCTAGGTCCGTTATCAATGTTCACCCAGTATAGGGTCGTTGATTGGCAATTTGTGATAATCTGTAAATACCATCGTGCTCGATTAGCCAATCAACAACTGCCTTTGGCAGCATTTTCGCCATCACTTCTCGCAACGCTTCATCATCGCCAACAGTAGAGAGCATGGTCAAAGTCTGACGAATACGCCATCCTTCAAGGGTTTCTCTTTCCTGTAATTCGACAAATTCCACTTTAAAATCACCTGTGCGGTATAATTGTGCGGTTTTTTCATCCGAGGTGACCAATACCCCCTCCCCATGGATTTTCTTGGCATGTTCAACCCAATTTGGGGGGTCGTTAATATCGTCGATCAATACGATTTCCGCTTCTCTCACACCTAGCCAAGCCCGCAACATTTGCTTGCGTTCTTCACCGGTCCAAGGATTGTTTTCCTCGTGGCCAAGTTGGGCGCTACCGATTGCAATAGTGGTTGCTCCTTTGGTCAGAGCGTTTTCAAGTAAAGTAACATGACCGTTGTGCAGGGGTTGAAATCTGCCCAAAACTATGTGCACATGATCACCTGAAATATGACTCAACATCAACTTCTGCTAAGCCGTGACCACACTCACGAAAGCACTGTAACATCCGCTGGCAACCCTCTATCATCTCGGCGACGGGGGTTTCACCCATACTACCTATTCTGAACATCTTTCCCTTGAGATGATCTTGTGCTCCAAGCACGTAAGTACGGTATTCATCCTGCAGTTTTTCGCGCCAGGAATCGTCGATACCCTGTGGATATAAGATGGCGGTGACGGTGTCTGAGCGCCCCTCCTCATCTGCCAATAATTCAAATCCAAGGTCAGCAAATAGGTTGCGTACACCACTTGCCATCAGGGCACAGCGTGCGATTCTTGCGTCTAGTCCTTCCGTGCGCAAGTTATCGAGGGCAGCAGCCCAGCCCATCGAGGCATTGATGGCTGGAGTCCACGGGGTTTGGTCGTCAGCACCTTTCTTGAGTGCTGCATGTAAGTCTAGATAATATGAGGGATTTGATTGACCAGCACTGCGAATTTCGGTGCACTTATTTATAAAATTCTTATCGATTGCAATAGCCGCGATTCCGCTAGGGCCAGCGGTGCATTTCTGAGCACCGACCACCGCTGCTTCGACCGACCATTTTTCCAACTCGACCTCGATGCCGCCAACACTGGTAATGCTATCGAGGATGAACGCTACCGCGTGCTTTTTGCAAAGTTCAGCGATTGCACCTGCGTCTTGGGTAATGCCGGAACTGGTTTCATTATGACAGATAAGCACCGCTTCAAATTTATCATTGGCAAGCAAATTTTCCATTTGTACGAGATCAAATGTGCGACCCCATTCTCCCTTCAGGTGTTCGACCTGGCAAAACCGATCACAGATTTGTGCTACCCTTTCACCAAATTTACCATTGGTCGGAACTAGAACTTTGTCGCTCGGCCGGAATCGGTTGGCGATAACCATCTCCATCGCTGCGGTTCCACTGCCTGAAACCACGACTATTTTGTAACCGTCGCTACCGCTCCACGATTGATTTCCAGACTCTGGCAGCGATGGACTAAGGCCAAAGGCGATGCGCAAGCCGCTGTTTAGGCGTGCCATTATCGCACGATATTCCCCTTCTCTTGCAGAGATGGTTGGATGAGCCATTGCCGCAAGGCAATTCATTGCCATTCGCGTCGGGCCGGGGACCAAAAAGCAGTCATTAGGCATGCTCATATCCGCCTCGGGACGCGGCTGGATGATGAACCTATGTGAGGGTGAGGATGAAGAGTAGGACCCCTCTGGGTGAATCATGTTGCGCATTGGCATTGCGATGTTACAGGGGTCTCGTTATGAGCACGCTGAGGCATTGCGAGGTGCTGCAAAGGAATTAGGCGTCTCACTTGAGATTGTTGATCTACGGCGCAGTAATCACGTTTTTGGCTTGGATGGAGTGATATTGCCCGGTGGGGAATCGACAGCAATGAAATTAGCTTCGCGATCCGAAATGCTTTATCAAGCGCTTTGGAGTGAGATGGAGCAAACGGATTTGCCGGTATTAGCCACTTGTGCTGGGGCGATATTGCTTTGTGAAAACAATTTACTATCAGCGAGTATAGATCGCAATTCCTATGGTCGACAGATAGACTCCTTCCAAGCACCATTACAGGTTGAGATGGAGATTTCAGAATTGGATTCGCTTGAGGTTGCAGCTCATACGAGGGATGAATATGGCCACCAACCCCTGATGATTTGGCATGAAGCAGAACCGGAGTCTGGAGACTTTCCCGGGGTATTTATCAGGGCGCCGCGTTTTATTTCCTTCGAGTGCAAAGCAGTGGTTTTTCTCAAAAAAGAGGCTGTCGGTATATTGGAAAAGAATCGTCTTGCGCTCACATTCCACCCGGAGTTAACCCGTGATCACAGATTTCATCGCTGGTTATTGCAAAGAGCAGGTGAGTGGAGATGAGTATACAATTGACCATGGCTAGCGAGGTTCTTCCACCTGAAGAGGGAGAGGCCGAAGGTTGTATTCAGTGCCAGAAAGGCTCGAAGATGGTATTATTTGTCACCGGTCGTTGCCATTGGGGTTGTGATTATTGTCCACTTTCCGACAATCGCCGTGAAACCCCTGATATGTTCGCCAATGAACGCCGATGTTCGAATTGGGATGAGGTGATCGAAGAAGCAAGAGCGATGCGTGCTACAGGGACCGGTATTACCGGCGGCGACCCTATGCTTGATTTCGAGAAGACCATCGAAGCGATTCAAATTCTCAAACAGGAGATGGGTGATGGTCACCATATTCACTGTTATACCTCGATACCAGTCGGTGGTGAGAAGGCCAAGCAATTAGCGCTAGCCGGACTCGATGAAATCCGCTTTCATCTTCTCGACCTCACCATCGACCGCTACTTGGAGACGATTAAGAGCGCAGCTGAGCATGGAATGGAGGTCGGTGTTGAATTACCGGTCGAGCCCGATAAAGAGCCACAATTATTCGCCCTACTCGAGCGATTGGAAAACAGTCCTGTCTCTTTTCTCAATCTCAATGAATTGGAGATAACCGTCGGTAATCAAGACAATATGGATGTCAGAGGCTTTAATCTGGCTGGGGGGATTACCGCTGCTGCCGAGGGCAGTGCTGAATTGGCCCTTCGTTTGAAAAATTCATGTATCGACAAACGCCTCGATGTGAAGTTTTGCACTTCCTCATACAAAGACGCAGGGCAATTGCGCAATCGTTTTCGCCGTAGAGGACTAGCAACCTTGCGGCCTTATGAAATGCTCAGCGATGATGACACTATCGTATTCGGCGCGATATTGACTAGTGCTGAGCACGCAAGCGATGAATTTGCGGAATTACAGAGTGAACTCAATCTTACCGAGGGATGGATTAGATATGATGATGTGGCTCAGCGCATCGAGATTCCCCTCTCTCTAGCCGAGGAATTAGCCGAACATCTCAAGGTTGCTGTAGTGATGGTTGAGGTTCATCCCACCCATGAAAGACTCGAGGTGGGAATGGTTCATCTCAACGCTCATCGTTAGGTCATATTCAAATCAAGTATTGCCTAGGACATAGCATGCAGGCGCCCGCTTCAACTGAGGAGGTGTGTGCCGACAAGCCCTCGATTAGCGAGAGGATTCAAAGCAAATTCGGTGTTGATTTTTCGGTATTCAAAGAAGCGGTCACTTGGAAGGGTTTCTTCATCGGCATTGTCATGTTTAGCATTATCGGATATTCAGGCTTGTCAATTTTTGGTCTTGCTTCGGATTCTTATGGGGTCGACCGCTCATCGGCAAGACTGGCACCCGATTTTGAAATGGAAACTTTGAATCGCAGTGCTATCGAGCATAATCTGACCAATGACACAGGTTGGTTTCGACTTTCTGATCATCTTGGTAAGGTTGTGATTCTAGATTTCATGGCCATCGATTGTGCTAATTGCCATCTCGTGCAAGAACATTTTAATCTGCGCAAATCACAATGGGAACGACTTAACGGTGAGCACGAAGTGATATTGGTCTCAATCGGTTCATGGTATTCATATGAAAGCCTTGTTGATCTCAATGAAACCTTTGGCGATAGTGAAAGTGATAGACTGATGACTTGGTTGGTCGGAACTGGAACTCCTCAATCGATTATCGCAAACCAGAGCACTGGAGAAAGAGGCGATATGGTCGAACACTATAGTGCCCAATCCTTGCCAGTGGTCTTTGTGATCGATCACGAGGGTTATGTGGTGGCAAAAGAGGCAACAGGTACTCCTTTGGATGGATGGAACTCCTTTGATTCAACCGTCGAGAAAGCCAATGCTGGTCTGGCTGAGGATTTGAGATTCTCGTTGAAGAAAATAGATCGCTCTGCGAGTGGGATATTTCTAATGGGTTTACTTCTTGGGGTTCTAGTCTACTTTTCACCTTGTGCTTTCCCAATATTACCGGGATATATCTCCTATTATATCGGCTTGTCACAACGTGAGGATGAATTGTTAGAGTCGGGTAAACTATCCTCTAAAATGCCTCATCACAGCCTGCTTGGGGGCTTGGCAGCATTAGGGCAACTGACTTTCTTTGGCATTATCGCCATCATTGTCATAGGTTTGGGCCAATTCGTCAATCTATCGGGAACATTACACTATTTTGCTCTCTTCGTCGCGGTTCTTTTGTTCGTTCTCGGCGCCTTCATGTTAACTGGAGGCACCGCTCATTTGTTGGGTTTCGTCCAACGTTTGGTCGATCGTTGGTCTACTACCGAAATGGATGACAAATTCACGCCAAAGCGTAATATGTATCTGTGGGGAATCGGTTATTCTGCTGCGAGTATCGATTGTACCGCTGCAGCTGTGATTCCATTTATCGGCTATCTTGCAATCGTTGGCGGGACGGCGACTTGGACTGGTTTGGCTGGAATCATGTTGTCGATTAGCGTATTGATGATCGCAGTCACTACAATCGTCGGCATGGGGCAGCAGAGATTTATCAATATCTTGAGAAGGTCGACCAATCTCATCAAAGTTACCGGCTCATGGATGATGATGTTTGCAGGTATCGGCTTGATAATCTATCTTACTCAGCCGAAATTCATCGCTTCACTCGTCGCTTGAATTACTGGGCAGTAGTACAATCCATTTTGAATTGGTTGTAGCATTTAGTGCTGGAATAAAAAGCCAAAACCAGGCTAGCAGGGCGATGGCTATTCCCGTTACCAAGTCGAAAAAGAAATGTTGTTTCGTCGTCAATATCGAGACACATAAGGCGACCCATACACTCCAAACCATAGCCTCCTTGATTCCATAGATGATTTGCCAACGGCGCAAGATCAATACGATGAGTAGACTTTGTACCACGTGTAAACTAGGCCAAGCATTCCATGGGTTATCGATGAAATGCATTAGATCCCCATACCATAAACCCCAGAACCCTTCACCTGACCTGATCTCCAAGGGGATATGATTACGGATATGTATCTCGGTTGGCAAGAGAATGAAGATGAGAAAAATCACCCAAGTCAGAATGAATAGGGTTTGATAAAATGCAAACATCTCTCTTACTCTCACATCGTTTCCGCGCCCGAACCAAGCGGCAGCTGGATAGTAGAGGTAGAGGGTTGAATAGATGATGAAACTCCATGCGATGAACGGAATTCTCTCATCAATCGTTGTAACTGGGTCAAATGCAGACCAAGCGATTGCATTCATCAGATGATTGATGATTGCGTAAGGCAAAGCCATCGCCAGAAAAACCACTACCATCGTCTCAACGAATAAACGTGGCCGCTCGCGAATCTCCCAATGCCGGCGCCAGATGCGCCAAGGTGAATCAAACAATCGATCACCTATTCATGCAAAGGTTTTACCACATTTCGGGCAAGCACTCCATCCCGGCTGGACTACCAACCCACAGCAGGTATCGACATTGGTTGTAGGCTGACTCTGTGGGGTTGGGCTAGAACTGTATCGACTTCCGCCTTCGGTTCCATCACCGTCGATTGCCTTTTGTGCGGTCTGCTGTTTAAGAAATTCCTGCATCACATCTGACGTTAGAGCTCCAGCCTCTTTTGCCATTTCCATCATTTTCATCTGCGCATCGTTTTGGTTATCCATACGTTGGTTTTGATGGTCCTGCATCTGTCCGATTCTATCTGCTTTTTTCTTTTGAACTTGATCAAACATCGCCATTGCTTGGTCGACCTTTGTTTGTTTCTTATCCTGGTCGAGGTCATGAAGGGTTTGGACCTTTTCCAATTCGAGATCTTGCAATGCCTTATCGCGTTTGAATTCGGCCTGCCAATGTGCTTCCTGCTTGCGTAATTCCTTCAATTCCGACTCCATTTCGACGGTGACTCTACCGGCGGCTTGAGCACGTGCGATATTGACCTCCATCTCGATGCGAGCAAGGGCACTAATCTCCTGCTGGTGGAACATGTGGGCTGCGTGTTCAGCATTCACTGATTCGCCTGCGGCGATTGCCGCTTGTCTTGCTCGGTGCCTATCGACCAATTCCATATCGGTCGGATTGGTGATTGCAAATGCTTTGAGCAAGGTGAATCCCATATTGGATAATAGATTTCTCATCTCCATCTCTGCGGTCATCTCTAGGCGCTCTTGGAATGATGCACCTCTGAGCTCCTCGGTATCATTACAAGCCGCTACACATGGTTGAATCACCTTGTTGAGTAATTCGCTTTGAATAATCGCCGCGACATCATCTCGGCGTAGAGTCGGTGCTCTATTGGCAAAGATATTGAGCAACTTAGGCAAGTCGTCCTTAGCGATTTTCAAGCGCAGGTTTGCATGGCCTTTAGCCATCTGTCCATCGCTCATCGCCGCCTCAAAAGGCACCATATAATCCATGGGCCCGGTCATGGCGAATAGCAATCTACGGTCCGTAGCCGCAACCCCCATCTGCTCGCCGAACCAGCGGCCAAAGCCACCGGCGAGATTCTTGACGACGGTCTCGGATAGAATATCGCCGATTCGACCATCCATTATCATGGCCATCGCTTCATTCGGCTTGAGAATCACCTGTTGGGTGGAAAATGTCTTTATCTTATCTGCATTAATCATTCGGGCGATGATGTTGGGTTCATCTCTCCATCTATAATCTGCCATATTATCACTTCTTTTTCTTCTGTTTTAACCCGGACAGAATAACCGTTCTTGCACCAAAGAATCCTCGACACGATGACATCTTCTGAGTGGTTTGACGTAGTATTTGCAATAATTCTCCTTCACCTGTAGCGAGGCTGTGCTCGGCACTATTGGCCAGATTGACTGCGGCTGTGACCATCTCGATTACATCGTGGTCGTGTTTGACCAATTTTTTGAGGTCACCGCCTGAGGTTGAGCGCTGACCTGAAAGGAAAGCATGGTCCATGCCAGTTGAAGATTTTTCGACATCATTGGTCAACATATCGCACTCTTCCATGCACTTCTTTGCAGCTCTTGCGCTAGTGAGGTCGTTGTCCTGAAAGCAAATATCATGGACATTTTGCATATGGCTACGAACTCTGCCACCGGCTCTGATTATTTCATCACGAATTATTTGGTCAGTGTGTTTTCTCTTACCTTTAGAATATCCCGAATATCCCGTTAAAATCAATTGAATGCCTCTTACATAGGGTAAGACATCTAGTGGTGTGCCTATCATGGGTCTGCCTCGGCTGTGATAGCACGTGCTGGTTATTCAGTCCTTTGGCTCTTGTTCTCGCATTATAATTATGTTTTCTGAGAAGGATTTAGCCTCCTTTTGGTTGTGGGTAACCAGAATTGCCGGGGTTCCTCTCAAATCGAGTATGGTGATGGTATCCTTGAGCAATCTATCACGTAATTCGTCATCGACTGCAGAAAAAGGCTCGTCAAGAAGTAGAATCTTTGGTTCAGCTAACAGTGCCCTTGCAAGCGCAACACGCTGTGCCTCTCCGCCGGATAATCTTTCACATCTTCTGTCCTCAAAGCCCTCTAGGCCGACTTCTTTGAGTGCGGATGAAACATCGGCTTCCCTCTTGCCAAGGCGGAGGTTTCCGGCGACATCAAGGTGATGATAGAGGACTGGATTTTGGAAAAGCAGACCGATGCCTCTCTTTTCTGGTGGTACATTTGTAACATCGTTGTCATCGAGAATTAGTCTCCCCTCGTCCAAGGACTCTAGTCCGGCAATACAACGCAACAAAGTGGTTTTTCCGCAGCCGGATGGACCGGTGAGTGAAATCCTCTCACCGGCCGATAAACTCAAGTCAAGATCCTTGAACAGAATCCGGTCAAAGGATTTACTCGCGCCTTCAATCCTTAGCATCAGAACATACCCCCATCGCCATCCGCTCTGAATCTTTCTGCGAGCAAGAATAATACCAAGGTGGTGAACATCAACAGGCTTGCAGCTGCCATAGCGGTTGGTTTGACCAGTGGATCAAAACCAGGACGTGCCATCAACTGGTCGACCAATACCGGTAATGTATCCCAAGCACCGGTGCGCACAAGTATCCACGACGCACCGAATTCCCCCATCGACATAGCGATAGCGATTATCCCAGCGACGATTAATGGTCCGCGTAATAGAGGGATGCGAATCTTGGTTAAGATATGCCATCGGCTCAAGGCCAATACCTGTGCAGTTTCGATCAAAGCCGGGTCTTGGCGTCGCATCGCCGGTAGCAGTAAACGTACGACAAAGGGAGTTGCAAGCATGATATGAGGCACTGCTGGCATCCACCACATGGTGAAGAATACCGGTGAGATTCTGATTATTCCCAGCAATATTCCCAGACCTAACATCACCCCTGATATCGCCAATGGTAACATCGTCAAGATATCTAGGGGTTTGGCCCAATGCGAGCCACGTTTTTCGAGCAGGTGAATGCCGGATGAGAGTGACCAACCGAGCGGTAGTGCAATCACTAGGGTTAGGGCTGCATAACCAAGGGAATTTAGTAGACCATCGATGATTGAGAGATAGGCATAATCACCTGAAATAGCACTTTGCCAACCATCTAAGGTCCAACGATGTGAAATCACGGTCCCGCGCTCGGCTACACGCAGTGATGCGCGAATCACGGCGATCAGTGGGCTCAGGCAGAAGATAAGTGCTGGAATCAACACCATCCACCCCCCTCTGCCTTGCTTCCGTGAATAGGATTCACTTACCTCGGCAATCGTCCGACTACGTTTTGCCT
>Ga0066376_10000557_pt1 | contig 34772 bp, 30 predicted proteins | sample Knorr_S15_td_Bot_FD_77009 | JGI IMG/M metagenome (GOLD analysis project Ga0066376, IMG submission 77009) | Marine microbial communities from Southern Atlantic Ocean transect - Knorr_S15_td_Bottom_ad_5009_LV_A | ecosystem: Environmental > Aquatic > Marine > Oceanic | place: Southern Atlantic... | reverse complement strand
CGGCGCTGGCCTCCATGGCGCCAACGCCCCCCTTGCCGTCGGCGAAGCCGGGAACCGGCATCAGCCGCATCTGAAACCCTGGCGGCAGGGCGTTCTTCATCTCCGACTCGAGCCAGGTACCACAGGGGATCATCGCCGCCTTTCCCTGGAGCCAGATCATCTGTCCCTCGGTGTGCGAGAAGGAGGAAGACCCCTCCAGGGCGTACCCCTTTTCGATGAAGTCGCGGCTCAAGGCGGCGGCTCGTACCACCTCAGGTCGAGTCCACGCGCCCGGTTCCAGGTTGTCGAGATCGCACACCAGCTCGATGCCTCCCAGCTTGTACACCAGAGCCCGGTAGATCATCCCGAAGTAGGAGGGGTATTTTCCCTGGTGGGTGAGCGGCGCGACACCGCCGCCGGTGCGTCGAATCAACTCGCAGAGCTCCAGAAACTCATCCCATGTATCCGGAACGGGCCAGCCGTGTTCGTCGAACATTCCCTTGTTGTACCAGATGCCGTTTACGCTGTAGGTGATGGGCAGAAAATACTGGCTCCCCTCTGACTGCCCCTCGGTCAGAGATCCGGGAAAAAAGGTGTCCCGGAAGCGGAGGTCCTCCTGTCCATACGCGGGGGAATCCATGAGGGAGTCGAGGTTGGCGACAAGGCCGTCCCCGAGGTTGACCCAGAAATTGATATTGTGAATGCCCCAGAATACGTCGGGCGGGTTGCCGCCCAGGAAGCGGGGACGGGCCTGGTCCCAGGCGCGGGGGTTCCCCCAGACGTAGGCTTCGATCTCCGGGTGGGCGCGCTCGAATTCATCGGCGGCATCGAAGACCCATTGCATGCCGTAACCGCCCTGGAAGAAGACGCCCTCCATGAAATCGTCTCCCATGCGAGCGATGGGGTCCTCTCCTCTGAAGAAGAAAGAGCAGGCGTAAAGCAGAAGAATAAGGAAGAAGACGATGCGGGATTTCATGTCGGCAGGTCCATGTGCTAGGTGAGGAACGCACTTGGGGTTCGCGTTCCCTCGTAGGTGGCTTGCGGATCTGTCTGGGCGACGACATCGGGAATCTCGCCCGTCCACCAACTCGGGGGTTTGGGGAAGGGGAAGACCGTGTGCCAGGCCAGCACCAGAGTGCGGCGCTGGTCGGTCTGGTTCGGCCAGGCCCCGTGCATCAGGCGCGCATCGGCGATGACGAGATCGCCCGCCTTCAGGGGTACGTCCACGGCGTCGTCGCGGTCGGCGAAGGCGGGGTGGTCACCGCGGTCGTCGAGCGACTGGATCTCGGGTCCGTGGGCATTGGGAATGGTGTCGTGGAGGTCCAGTCGGCGGCGGTGCGATCCCGGAATGACGCGCAGGCAGCCGTTGGCTCGGGTGGTATCGCTCATGTAGTAGGAGAGAAAGATCACCGTCGGCCAAGGCGTGGCTGCCGCCGGTGAGTTCCAGTTCATATAGTCTTGGTGCCAGTATAGGGGAGGGCCAAAGGCGGGTTTGGAGAGCAGGATAATGTTGTCGTGGGGCGTCAGCTCCTCGAGTCCCAGTTCGCGGCATACGCCCACCTGCCGCGGCTGATCGATGACCTTGGCGACGATGGGATCGGGGAAGCGCCGCTCGTCTGGCGTGGTGGTGGACATCTGCTCCCACTTGCGCTCGGCGTAGACGTGAATGTCGCTGCCCTGGTAGCGAAGGTTGGGAGCCACCGGCAAGCGCTGAAAGACGTCGTGTGACCAGGTCTGCAGTTCGGCCAGCAGGTCGGGCTCCATGAGGCCGGATATGCAAGTGTATCCGAGCTCGACGAGTTCGGTGCGTTTCTCCAGGGCATCTGTCGGGGATAGGATCTGCATCGCCGGTGCTTTCTTCAGCCCTGCAGCAGGGCGGGTTTAAGGGTCCAGGTCTGCAGCCGCGCGAGTTCAAGTATCCCGGGCGCCTCGAAATCGGGGGGAAAGATGACCCATCCCCAGGGACTATCGGCGATCTGGCGCTCGAGATCAAGGCTGCCGGTCCGCAGGGGAATGGAATCGGGGATCGAGCCGCCGGCGCCCCGGGCCGCGGCCACCCCGCGCAACAGCTCAGCAGCGGTGACGAGGAAGTCGGCGGGGGCAAGGCGCTGTGAGCCGAGCCAGACGCAGTCGGGGCGTCCCTCCTGCCCTTCGATGAACTGCCCGGCGTCGCCAGCCCCCTCGCAGACCGCAGCTGAAGACAGGGGAGTGCCGGGGCGCGGACTCGAGCTTATTCGGCGGGTCGGCCCGTAGGGAGTCGGGGTCGGGGTGTGAAGGTGACCACCATGGCCTGACTGCTCTTCCCCGTCATTCAAGCACAGCAGGAGTCCCTCCGCGACCATACAGAACAGCTCGGAAGGGGAGAGGCTGCAGTCCTGCAAGCGACAGTAGCTGATGGCACCATCGGGGAAGTCGATGATCTGGGCCAGCTCCTCGAGGTCGATATGGAGGTCGCCGGTGTCGTCGGGCAGGGCATTCACTACCTGCCTCCCCGTGATGATCTCCACGCCGGGATAGTCCTTTACGTAGCCGAGGTAGCGGGAGAACAGCTCGAGCCCGGCGCGCATCTCCTTCTGGGTGCGCAGGGGAGCCGGCTTCCACTCGGAGCGCGGCGGATTCGCTCCCCTACCGAAGTTGACGCCGTCCCAGAAGCCGTGCGTCGCCCATTCGCAAGGGTGATAGTAGATGCTCACCAGACCGCCTTCGCCGCCTCCGCAGATATCGGCGAACCGCCTCTTGCCCTCCTCCAAGCCCTCGTCACCGTGGCGGAAGCTCATGCGTGTAGTGCGGTCTTCCATGCGGTTGATGTGAAGCGTGCGGCAGTAGTAGAACGGCTCCCCGTCAAGCCCCACGTGGCTGGCTTCGTCCATGAACAGGGGGATGTCGAGCTCCTGAAGAACGGGGTAGATCTGGGGTGCCCACGATCCGCCCGCCTGTCCGAAGGTAGAGGCGGGGCCGCAGATGCGGATCAGATCCCGATAACCGGTGGCTTCGCGGCGGAAGACCTCCTGCACGCCATCTTCCCAGCCCATATCCCGCAGGTATTCGGCCAGCACCGGGTGGACGCTGTGGGTATCGGTGTGATAGCCGATGTCCTGCCGCTGCAACAGGCGGATGATATCGGTACGGCCGCGGGCCTCGAGTACTCGGGCCTTTTCCGCCACCAGCTTCCAGGTAGCCTGGGCGCCGTGGGACTCAAAGATTTCGAGCAGTCCCTTGAGGGCGTCGTCGCTTTCGGGGGTGATGTAGTCCTCGACGTCAAACCAAAACAGGACGCTTGTGGTCATTACTCATCCTTTTTTTTCGGTGTGCTGTGGGGGGCTCGGGGTGGGCGACGCGCTCGATTAGGAGAGTCTTGACCAGGCCGCTAACCGAAGAAAAAGAAAAGCCTGAACTGAGACGGGGGCCTTGAGAAACGTCAGTTGTCTGCGACCTTGAGTTTACTGTTTCCGGAGAGGTTCGGGAAGGGCCAGGGCACCCAGTCGAGCGGGCTTTCATCGAGGTTGCCCTCGCCGCCGGTGCATCGCCTCCTACGCCACGTCGAAGTCCAGCGAATCGATGGCTTTTCGGAGTTGGGTTTCACCTTCTGCGGTCAGCGGGTCCACCGCCCGCGGCGGGCCCACCGGGACGCCGCGCCAGGCCAGCATCGCCTTGACGCCTGCCAGGACGCCCACTCTTGCCAGGGCGGAGATGACGCGGTTTGCCCGGGTCTGGGCGGTCATGGCCTCGGTTATGTTGCCGACTTCGAAGTCGCTTCGCATCTGCAGGAAGAGGCGGGGCATGATGTTGTAGGTCGTGCCGATGGCGGCATCGCTGCCCATCACCATGCCGGGCAGGCACATCTCGTCCGGACCGGTGATCGCGTTCAGTTTTCCGTCCGAGAGGTCGATGAGCTGCTGGAAGAGATAGAAGTTGGTGTCGGTGAACTTCACTCCCGTAAAGTTCGGCACCGCTTCCATCGCCGTCAGGTACTGATCGGCGACAATACTGCGATCGGCGGTTTGGGCCAGCCAGTAGACGTAGAATGGCAGGTCCGTCGCCGCGCCAATGGCGGCGTAGTGTTCGACCGCCGCGGACAGGTCGTTGGGCCGGTCCTCCGGCGCCACTGACGCCACTGCGTCAATGCCGCCGATGCTGGCGGCGTGTCGCGCCAGCTCTACGGCGTTGTCGGTGGTCGTAGCGCCTACCTGCAGAATGATCGGCACCGCTCCGGCTATCTCGGCGGTGGACACTTCCGCCATCTGCTTGCGCTCGGGTACGGTCAGGACGCGCCCCTCGCCGGTGCCGCCGCAGACGAAGAAGCCGTGGGAGCCGGCGTCGATGAGGTGGCGCAAGAGGGCCCTGGTGCGATCACCGTCTATCCCGCCGCCGTCGCTGTCGTCGAAAGGAGTACACAGGGCCGGCCAGATCCCGCGCGCGAGCTTCCCCCGGCTTCTAGTCGCACTCATGCCACCCCTGCCTTTGTTTTACCAGCTAGCCATTCAGAACTGAAAGAGTCCATTCATTCAAATCTCCGGAAATTCGATAGGTGAACGCTTGCCCACGTACGGCGGCCGCAGCAGATCGCGCTGTAGATCGCTGGTGGCTAGGTCGTCGTATTTTTTCAAGCTGTCCGGATGAGCCCAGCTCGAGTAGCCAGGGGAGTATTTGTAGAGCAGAGAGCGCCGTCGGCGGCTGGATTTCCAGCTGATAGTGCCGTGCACAAGGGCCTCGGTGAAGATCAGCATGTCGCCGGCTTTGAGCGAGGGGTTGGCGACCAGGTGTGAATCTACCGGTGGTTTGTAGGAATTGGAGCTGGCTTTATGGCTGCCCGGCACACCGACGAAGCCGCCGTCGCCGGGATTGACGTCCTCCAGCGCGTACATGACGACGATGAGCCCGTTCCACATTCTGCCGTTCGCCCACTGGTACTGATGCTCCCCATGGTCGCCGCGCAAGCCGCCATGCAGATTTTCGCGCGTGTCCATGTCGGTGGTCATCTGGATGCCATAGGCGTGGTCGAGTCTCAGCCAGTCGCCGATCATCGCTCTCATGATCTCCAGAGTGCGGGGCAGGGCCATCGTCTCCATGAAGATGGAGTCCAGGTCGAGGAAGGAGAATCGATCCGGATTGCGGTCCCCCAGATCGGCGTCGATGATCTCGTTCATGCGCTGCAGATCACCGGCGGGGATGAGATCTCGGTAGAGGATATAGCCGTTCAGATCGAACTCGTAGATCTCGGCTTCGGTCATGTAGTAGCTCCCAGTAGAATGGCAATTTATGGGCGTGCGGACGCGGCTCCTCAGGTGCTCTTTATCGACCCAGATAATTTGGCCCGGAAAATTGACCCCGGGAAATGACCCAGAGAAAGATAAGGTACCAGGCATATCGGGACGCAAGCGGGGTCGGCGAAATAGAGTCTGAATGACTAAATTCATCAAGCCGATGCCTTGGAGGATTGACCTGATGTCCCCACAGTTCCTATGATTCAGGCGTGGATTGAGGGTCAAAGTCGGTTATCATGACACCATGAGCACAGAGAGCGGAAACAGCCCCAGGGTGGCCATCGCCATCCTCAACTACAACGGCCGCGAGGTTACGGCCGAGTGCCTGGATTCTCTCGCTGAAATCGACTACTCCGGCCATGAGGTCGTGGTGGTCGACAACGGCTCCCAGGACGGCTCTCAGGCGTTCTTCAAGGCGAGCTATCCGGATGTAACGCTGATCGAGAATGGGGAGAATCTCGGGTTTACCGGTGGCAACAACGCGGCCATCAATTACGCCCTTGAGCGGGACTTCGACTACGTCCTGCTGCTCAACAACGACACCGTAGTCGCCCCCTCATTCCTGACCGAGCTGGTGAAGGTGGCGCAGGCGCGGGACGATGTGGGGATGCTCAACCCGAAGATTTACTTTTACGACTATCCCGAGCTTCTGTGGTACGGCGGCGGGCGCATTTCCTTTTTCAGGGGAGTTGAGCATTTCGGCTTCGGGAAGAGCTGCAGTCCCGAACTGAATAGGCAGCGAGAGGTGGATTTCATCACTGGGTGCGCTTTTCTGATCAAGAGGGCGGTGCTTGAAAAAGTAGGGCCGCTCGATGACCGGCTGTTCATCTACTGTGAGGATCTCGACTGGAGCTTCAAGGTCCGGGAGGCGGGTTTCAAGGGGCTTTACGTGCCCGAATCCGTGATCTGGCACAAGGAGGGGATCGACACCAAGAAGAACAAGAGCAACGCCTTCCGGAAGTATCTGGGGACGCGGAATCTCCTCTTCGTGTTCTATCGACACTTCCCGCGTCTCAAGTTCGCGCTCTTCCTGCTTTACTACGCGCTGTTGTGGGGGCCCTCGAAGAGCGTCAGGTATCTGCTGGCAGGGGAGTTGAAGACGATGCTCTACACGTGGAAGGGGGGCATTGAATTCCTGACCATGAGGAAGGGATCGTAGACCCGCTCGCCGGCGTTTTGCCCGTCCGAGACCACAGATTTGGTTGAACACGTCGCCGCGTTTACCGACGCGGATCGTCCACAGAGGTCTCGGGCGATGAATCGGGCCCGTCTTCGTCCCGCTGCTTCTCCTTCCGGACAGCCGATCGACGCCACGCCTGGTCCCACATATGCTGGAGGGATATTTCACCAAGCAGCCAGCGCCGGACCTGCTTGCGGGCGATTCCCGCCGCCGTGACCGAGACGATTTTCCGCAGCAGAGCGGGCAGTAGTCCGGGTATCATGCTTTCAATCGATTCTCCCGGGCGCGGCCGCCCGCCATCGCCCACGGCGGGCAGCCAGTCCAGCTGAAGCGCCCGATGGGCGCCGTTCAAAGAAGTCGTGGGCGAAGAGTTGTTTGCCGGGGCTGTTTTCCATTGCGGCTCCTGTCAGCGGGCTCTTGTCAGCGGCCTTGTCGCGCGGCAAGATAGTCGTCCCGGGACTCGATTGTCAACGAACAGGTGTGCGAGAGAAAAAAAAGGAGCCGAGATGGAGATCGTTCGCTATCCAGATAGTCGTATTGAGACACTCGACCAGAGATTTGCCCAGTACAAGCTGCCCAACGCCGCGGTGGAGATGCTGTGGACGGGTGGGCGCTGGCTCGAGGGGCCCGTCTGGTTCGGAGACGGCCGCTACCTGTTGTTCAGCGATATCCCCAACAACCGCATCTTGAAGTGGGAGGAGGAGACGGGGGAGGTGTCCGTCTACCGCAAGCCATCCAACAACACCAACGGCAACACCCGCGACCGGCATGGGCGCCTGATTTCCTGCGAGCACGACAGCCGGCGGGTGACGCGCACCGAGCACGATGGATCGGTCACGGTGATGATAGACGGCTTTGACGGCCGGCCACTGAACGCACCCAACGACGTCGTTGTCAAGTCGGACGGCTCTATCTGGTTCACCGATCCCGGGTACGGAATCCTCATGGACTACGAGGGGCACCGGGCGAAATTCGAGCTCGACACCAATGTCTATCGGCTCGACCCCGAATCGGGGCACGCAGTGGTGGTCGCTGGTGATTTCACCAAACCGAACGGCCTTTGCTTCAGTCCGGACGAGTCGCTTCTCTACGTCGTCGACACCGGGCGCTCCGACGGCCCGAAGCACCCCACTCACATACGCGTTTTCGACGTCATCGACGGCATCAGGCTCACCAATGGACGCGTTTTCGCGGATATGGATCCGGGTTCATCCGACGGGATTCGCGCCGATCGGGACGGCAATATCTGGTCGGGCGCCGGCTGGGGAGGTGAGGGCTACGACGGTGTGCACTGCTATCACCCCGACGGCACGCTGATCGGGAGGATCCATCTGCCCGCCCCGTGCTCGAACCTGTGTTTCGGAGGCGCCAGGAAGAATCGCCTATTCATGACCGTGTCGCAGTCCCTGTTCGCCGTCTACGTGGAAACCACCGGCGCGCAGATACCGTAGCCAGAGCGGCACCGTAGCCAGAGCGAGTGCCAGAGCGACCTATCGCCGCTGGCGGATAGGGCCGGGCCCGCGCTTTGGGGATCACCCCTCGAACGGTATCAGCCACTCCTCCTGGAGACCCAGACCGAAGCCGGGCTCCAGCTCCTGCAGGTCGATATAGCTGTCTTTGGGAAGCTGTGTCCCTGGATCGACGGTTTCTTCCAGTGGCACACCGGGGTCCGAACCGATGTAATACTCTCCCCAGGGCGTATTTGGCATGGCCCACGTCAGCTGCTGGCCGTAGAGGTCGCGACCCCCGCCATGGAGGATTACCTCCAGTCCCGCGGCATCGGCCATGTGACAGATCTTCACGCAAGGGGTCAGTCCCCCCACCCAGTGGATGTCCGGCTGCAGGATGTCGAGGCAGCCGCGCTCGATCATCTGCTGAAAGGGGAAGTGGGTGTACATGTGTTCGCCACTGGCCAGGGTCATCCACGGGAGTCGCCGGCGCACCGCCTCGTGGCCAGCGACGTCTTCCGGGATCAGGTATTCCTCGATCCATCTGAGGCCGTAGGGGCGCAGTCGCTCGGCGAGCTTCACGGTGTAGTCCACGTCAAAGGCCATGTAGCAGTCCAGCATGAGCTCGGCGTCGTCGCCGATCAACTCCCTCACCTGGGCCACCCGCTTCTCGTTCTGATCCAGTCCCCACAGACCGTCGGCAGGGCCGTACCGGCAGGGGAGCTTGTAGGCCCTGAAGCCCAGCTCCTTATACCAGTCCACATCGTCTCCGGTGGCGTACACGAACATCCTCTCCCTCGACGGTCCCCCTAGAAGTTGGCAGACGGGTTTCTCCTGAAGCTTGCCGGCCAGATCCCACAGAGCCAGATCCACGGCACTTATGGCCACAGAGGCGATACCAACGGTACCGAAGGGCTTCGAGACGCGGAACATCATGTCCCAAAGTTTCGTGATGGCGAGACAGTCCTCCCCCACTAGGATGTGAGCGAAGGCGTCCTCCACCACGACTGCGGCCGGTCGTCCGGTGGCCGTACCCACCCCCCAGGTGCCGTCTTCGGCGGTCACCTTGACGCCGAAACCGGGCCAACGGCGGGGCGCGTATAACTGTCTGCGCTCCTTGAAACGGGGAAACCTGGACATGGGGTTGGCCACTTCGATCTCGGTGGGCCAGGCCTTCCGGTAAGGGGTAGAGCTCCGGGTCGCCGGCGGTGAGGGGCGACGGACAGTAACGACCTCGACAGACCTGATTTTCATCATCGCGTCTCTTGTGCAGTGTGTAGCGGCCGGTCAAAGATCCAGCCGGTAGTTATCGCGTGGCCAGATGGCGCTCGAGGCGCTGCGCTTCTTCCGCCGTGAAACCGTAGATCGTTATGCGGTCGGTGATTCTGGTGAGCAGGGGGAGACATCCGCCCAACGGCCGTCGATCTGGACGGCGAGATACCCTCTCTGAGTCTCGGCATTGGCGGTAAACTCCGAGACCTCGCGTTTCGCATAGGCGTTGAGTCGACCCGTGACGGCTGCGTTGCCGTCGGTCAGCGTGGCGACCTTGATGGCGGACAGATTCCACTCCGTCAACAAGGGTTTCTCGGCGATGAGATAGGTACTGGCTCCGCTGCGCGCGCCACCGCCGTAGTCCCCACCCGCCGCCAGCCAGCCGCGGGCTGTTCCAACGGCTTTTCCGCCAGACGGGCGGGAAATACCTTCACCGAGATGGTCGCGGCGGCCTCCTCTTCACCACAGGCGGTCAGAGTGGCCAGGGTGGTCAGGGCAAACAGAAGGCAGGCCAATAGCGAGATGGGGCCCCCAAGTGCTCGAGCGGATTTCCCGCACCGGCAACAGCTGTGGTTAGACTTCATCCTGTGCTCCCCCAGGCCAGTGCGCCGGCCTCATCACGCGACAGGGTCAGGTCGGTCTCGGGGAGGTCGTCCTCCAGGTCGTCGCGCCACTCCTGCAGGATGTCGACCAGTTCTCCCAGTGATCGGGTCGTCAGTATTTTACGCCGCATGGCGGAATCGCGGCCCAGACCCCTGAAGTATAGGGCCAGGTGTTTGCGACTTTCAAGGACGCCCACCCGCTCTCCCTTGTACCGCGCCATCAGATTCAGTAGTTCGACCGCCAGATCGATACGCTCAGCCAGCGAGGCGCCATCGCGGCCGTCGAAGATCCACGGATTGGCCATGGCCGCGCGTCCGATCATGACGCCATCACAGCCGGTCCGGGCTTGCATGGCTACCGCGTCGGCGTAGGAGCAGACGTCGCCGTTGCCGAAGACGGGAATCGAGGCGTGCTCGCAGGCGAGAGAGATCCAATCCCAGTTCGCTTTGCCGCGGTACAGCTGGCTGACCGTTCGGGCGTGGATGCCGATCGCCTGAGCCCCGGCGTCTTCGGCGCGCTTAACCACCTCGACGATGTTTATGGCGCCCTCGTCCCAACCGACCCTAGTTTTGATGGTTACGGGGACGCTCACAGCTTCGACGGTCTGGCGCACGGCGCGATAGAGCAGGTCGAGGTCTTTCAGGTAGGCGCCCCCCGATCCCTTGCGAAGGATGAGCGGTACCGAGCAGCCGAAATTGATATCGACGATCTGGGCCCCCCGCTGCTCCAATTCGCTGGCCCCGGCAGCGATGAGATCGAGGTCGTTGCCGTAGATCTGGGCGGCCAGCAGCGAGAAGCCGGTGGACTGGTAGATCAGGGCGTCGGAAAAATCCAGCAGGCGCTCAGTGCGGGCGCAGCGCTGGGGGATGATGCGGCAGTTGATGAATTCGACGCCGACCACGCGGGCCCCAAGTCGCGCACAGATAAGGCGAAAAACCCAGTTGCCCACTCCGGCCATGGGCGCCAGGGCCAGTACCGGCATGCCCGGTCTCAGGGCCGTAACCGTGTGAGGACCAATGGTGACGGACTGGCCGCTCAGGCCGCTCTGGCCGTCTACGCCCGCTGTCGTATCGCTCTTGAGGGGTTGTTGAAGGTGGGTGGACACCGGTCAGTCAGGTGCCGGGGGACGTCTGCTGCAGTTTGGCGGCCAGCGCCTTCTCGTCTTCGGCCTCGGCGATCATGCCCTTGCGCTGGTAGAAGATGGAAAGGCTCGTGTGGACCAGAAAGTCGTCTGGATTGCACTGTACTGCCATTCTGCACGCCGCTATCGCCGCGTCGTAGTCACCCAGCTTCTCGTGTACGTGAGCGACTGCCTGGTGGACATCGCCAAATTCCGGATCGAGGGCGAGGGCGGCGCTAAAATCCTCAAGAGCACCCGGGAAATCCTGCTGAGCGAAGCGGGTAATCCCGCTCTTGTAGAGGGCCATCTTGTCGTCAGCCGGCATCAACTTCCCTGTTCCACGGACTCGAGTCGGCGGCAGAGTTCCTCGAACACGGTATCGGGGAGGGCGCTGCCGTCGATGCGGATCAGGTGTCCGCGCCGGGCGTACTCTTCAACGGCGGGGTCCGTCTCCTGGTGATAGCTGGCCATGCGTTGCCGGATGATCTCCTCACTGTCGTCGTCGCGCTTCTCGAGGCGATTGAGAATGTGCGCCGGGGGACGCTCACCCTTGATGTTGAGGTTGTACACCTTGGTCGTTTCCGGATCGACGCGCCGACCGGAAGCGCGCTCGACCACCGTCTCCTCCGAAACATCGATGACGATGACGCCATCCAGAGTCAGGCCCTGGCCCTGCATCAACCCGTCCATGGCGAATACCTGATGCAAGGTCCGTGGGAAGCCGTCCAGGATGAAGCCGGCCTCGATGTCACTCTGGCTGAGTCGATCCTCGACCAGGCTGATAACATGATGGTCGGGCACCAGGTGTCCGTTCTTCATGTAGGGCTTGACCAATTCACCCAGGTCGGTGCGGCGATCGATGGCATCCCGCAGCATCTCTCCAGTGGATATATGGAGCATACCGAACTGCCCGACCAAGAGCTCGGCCTGCGTTCCCTTGCCACTGCCGGGAGCACCCATCAGAATGAGGCGTAACAGAAACAATCCTCCTCGGTTCGTTGTTCCACGGTCCACCCCCAATCTGTTCAAATGGCGGGCAGGCGCAAATCCATTGTCGACTCTGATGAATCCGAAGACGTATAATATGGACGAATTCTATCCCTCTCCGCAAGGGCAAACCGCGCCTCCCTTTTGCGTCCTGGTGTGAGGGTCGATCGGCGAGCGGTTCCGACGCCCATGTCGACCTGATGAGGAACTGGTCAGGAACTGGTGTGTACGTGGTGTGTAAGTGGTGTGTAAGCGACGAATCCGGCTATGGCCCGGGTTGGGGAGAGGTCGTATTATCAGTCCTGCCTCTCCCCCCATCCTCTCATGGCCTCCCAATGGGTCGCATTCGGGAGGTGAAACGGACGACCGGGGCCCGCGAAAAGTTCATCAAGAGGAGCTTGAGCCATGAAATCGACCATCATCACCGCACTCGTCTTGGTCGCCTTGGGCCAGCCCGCTGATGCGCCAGCACAGGAGGCAGACCTGCTGCTTCAGATCCAGCCAAGGAAATACACGGCCTATCGCTCCATCGGCGCTGTGGACATCGACGGTCGGCTGGACGAGCCCTCCTGGCAGAGAGCGGCCTGGACCGACCTCTTTGTCGATATCGAGGGGGAGGAGACAAAGCTGAAACCCCGTTTCAGCACCCGGGCGAAGATGCTGTGGGACGATACCTATTTCTACGTGGCCGCCGAAATGGAGGAGCCCCAAGGAGTGCGCGCACCGCCCCACCCCTCCCCACGATGGAGACCAATGGCGGGTGAATTTCTCGCGGGTGGAGTGGCAGGTGGAGGCCGAACCCGATAACGAGGGGTATGCCAAGGTGGAGGGCGCGAGCGCCGACAACTGGGTCTGGTCGCCCCAGGGACTCATCCAGATGCATCTCCCTGAACAGTGGGGCTTCGTGCGCTTTTCTACCGCAGCCGTGGGTGCAGAGGCGCCGGGGGCTGCGTTCGAGTTGCCTCCCGAGGAGGAGGCCAAGCTACTGCTGAGGGAGATCTACTACCGCCAGCGCGAGTTCAGGCAGGAGACTGGGCACTACACCGACAACCTGGACTCTCTCGGTGTGGGGCACCGGCTGATGCGCAACTTCATGTGGCCGCCCGGACTGGAGGTGACCCAATACCAGTTCGAGGCGTGGGCGGAAGAGGAGGTGGACCTGCACGAGGACGGCCAGATCAACCGTTGGGTAATCCGTCAGGACTCGAAGACTTGGAAGGTTGTGGCGCCCCTCCCTCGAGGACCGGCCGAGTAGGGCGGCATCGAGGGCCTGCCTTCGAGCGAATGGCTCAGGCAGATTGGCTCAGGCAGATTGGCTCAGGCAGATGGCTCGCGCCGGCGCTGCTCCCTGGCGTGCAGGATGACCATGAGCGCCGACACGTCGGCAGGCGACACGCCGGAGATGCGCGAGGCCTGTCCCAGGGTCCGAGGACGAATGTGGCTGAGTTTCTGCCGCGACTCGATCGATAGTTGAGTGGCCTCTGATTCGTAGTTGAAATCCATGGGAACGGCCATCCCCTCCATGCGCTGCATCTTGGCGACTTCGGTCTGCTGGCGCTCGATATAGCCGGTGTACTTGATCACCGCCTCCACGTGTTCGCCGGCGTCCTGTGTCAGGGCATTGACGGGCGGTGAGATCTCGGCCAGATCCGCGTAATTGACCTGAGGTCTCTTAAGGAGGTCGGTCAGCAGAGCCGACTCTCTAACCGGCTCGGTACCGCACCGCCGCAGCACCTCGTTCAAATGCTCGCCAGGGCGCAGGCGAACGGCTCGAAGTCGCTCGAGTTCGTCCTTGACCTGGCGTTTTTTCCGCTGAAATCTGGCCCACAGCTCGTCTCCAACGATGCCGAAACTACGGCCGTGTTCCATCAGCCGGTAGTCGGCGTTATCCTCCCGCAGGAGAAGACGGTACTCGGCCCTGGAGGTGAACATCCGGTACGGCTCCTGGGTTCCCTTGGTGACCAAGTCGTCGATCAGCACGCCAACATAGGCCTGCGACCGATCGAGGATGAAGGGCGCCTCACCCCTGCCCTTCAATACGGCATTGATGCCGGCCATCATCCCTTGAGCGGCGGCTTCCTCGTAACCAGTGGTGCCGTTGATCTGCCCGGCGAAGAACAGGTTGTCGACGCGTTTGGTCTCCAGTGTAGGCTGCAGCTGTGTCGGCGGGGAGTAGTCGTACTCCACCGCGTACGCGGGTCGCATGATCTCCGCCCCCTCCAGCCCCGGCAGGCTTCTGACAATTTCGCGCTGAACTTCCTCCGGGAGGCTCATAGAGAGCCCGTTGATGTAATACTCGAGGGTGCGCACCCCTTCCGGCTCCACGAAGATCTGGTGTCGGTCCCTATCCGCAAACCGTACCACCTTATCCTCGATGGAAGGGCAGTAGCGCGGGCCCGTGGCCTCGATCTGCCCTCCGTACATGGCCGAGCGCTCGAGGTTGTCGCGTATGATATCGTGAGTGCGGCTGTTGGTGTAGGTGATCCAGCAGGGGAGTTGCGGGAGTTGAGGCTCTTCAATTTCGTAGGAGAACAGGCGGGGAGGCACGTCGCCGGGCTGGGCGCCCATGGCCTCGAAGTCGATCGTGCGACCGTTGATGCGCGGCGGGGTCCCCGTCTTCAGGCGCCCTATTTCGAAGCCGAGCGCGGCCAGGCCCTCAGAGGCCCGGTCGGCCGAGCCGTCGCCGGCGCGGCCGGCGCTGTAGGAGAAGTCGCCAACGTGGATCTTCCCCTTCAGGAAGGTGCCGGTGGTCAGGATGACGGTGCGGCCCCGGTACGAATCGCCCCCCTTGACTCCCACGCCTCCCACGACACCGCGGTCTGAGACGAAGAGCTGCTCCATCATCCCCTGCCGCAGGTCGAGGTGCTCCTGCTGCTCGCAGGTGTATTTCATCTCGAACTGGTACGCCTTCTTGTCGCACTGGGCCCGCGTCGCCCGGACCGCCGGCCCGCGGCTGGTGTTGAGGCGGCGGAACTGGATTCCGGTGCGGTCGGCGTTGATGGCCATGGCACCCCCCATGGCGTCGATTTCCTTGACCATGTGCCCCTTGGCGATGCCACCTATGGCAGGGTTGCAGGACATCTGTCCCAACGTGTCCAGGTTCATGGTCAGGAGCAAGGTGTCCGCTCCCATGCGGGCAGCGGCCAGGGCGGCCTCGGTGCCGGCGTGACCGGCGCCCACTACAATGACGTCGTAGGTCTTAGGATGTACACTCACGGCGATAGCCCTGGGAATCAGGTGGTTTTAGGGTATGGGGAGGGCGGGCCAATCTGGAGGGCCAATCAGGACGCGTCTGCCTGTCGATCGTGCTCCTGGACCAATTCGCGCACCAGTGACTCCAGGATCTGGGTTATGTCGTCATCCCCCTCCCACTGACGCCTCTCCGTCCACTGCCAATGCTCGAGGTAAGCGTCGGTACCCGCCAGGTCCTTGGCCATGGCGATTCGGTCGATCTTCTTCTGAAAGCGCTCGGGCATGACCTTGGATATCGGCTTGCGGCCGTCGAAGACACGGACCTGGGCCGGGACATCCTGCCAGTACATTATCTGATATTCGCGCATGCTCGCTCCTTACTTCTCCTTACTCCATCATCTGCCTGAACGCCCGGATGTGCTCCGGGCCGGTGCCACAGCAACCGCCGATAATATGGGCTCCGGCGGCGAAGAGGTCGGGAACCCGCAGGGACATCTCGTCCGATCCCTGCGGGTAGATCGTGGTACGCGTTTTGAGGTCTAGCTTGGGGAGACCTGCATTGGGGTAGGCCATCGTGCGCTTGTCGGTGATGTTCCGAGTCGCCATCTCCGCCTTGAGCTGTCCCAGCCCGGTAACCGCGTACGGCATACCTGTATGCTCGGCGCGCTCCTGCTCCGCGCCGCAGTTCAGACCGAGAATTTGGACTGAGTCGAGCAGATCTACCCCATCTGAAAACTCTCCCGAACGGAGGGCGTCGATCAGGTCCGCGGCCGAGTGACCCCAATCCGTTCGATAGACGATCTCTCCAGTGCTCCTGTCTTTGGTGTATTTGTAGGTCATGTTCACCGCGATCGGAAGCCCATACTGTCGCGCGACGTCAACGGCCACGGCCGCTTCCTTGGCGGAGAACATCGTCTCCAGGCAGAACAGATCGACGCCGCCTTCGGCCAGGCCTGCGGCCACCTGCTCGTGAGCGGTGCGCACCTTGTGGTTGGCGATGCCGAATACGGTGTCGCCGGTGTCCGCCTCGATGGCTCCGGGAGAAGGTCCGATGGAGCCGGCGACATACACCTCCCGTCCCTCTTCCTCCACCGCCCGGCGCGCGTGGCCGGCAGCCAGGAGGGCGAGCTGGCGGGCATCCCCGTCGATGGAATCGGCCATCTCGAGGTGCAGCTGGGAGGCGACGAAGCTGTTGGATTGGATGATGTCCGAGCCCGCCCGGATATACTCCCTGTGGAGGGCGACGACGGTATCGGGGTGGGACTGATTCGCCAGGGAGCTGTTGGGAAGCTCCACGCCTCGTTCGAAGAGCTGGGTGCCAAAGCCGCCGTCGAACAGCAGCGGCGTCGGTTCGCTCAGTCTGTCGATAAATGCCTTCACGCCCGCTTATCCTCCTTCACTTTCTCTTCCTTTTTTTGCGCGGCGGCAGACCGATATTCCCCAGCTCTCCCTGGCGCCATGCGCGGATGTATTTCGCGCAATGCTCGTCCTTCCCCAGAAGCACATCCTCTGCCAGCCGGTAGGGCAGAGACTCCCGGTCGAGGCCGAAGACCTCGTTGAGGCCACTGCTCACTGGATCGACGATGCCGCTGTCGGCGCCGGCCTCTACGGCGAGAATGACGAAGACGTCATTGATCATCTTGCGGGCGGGCACGCCGAACGAGACGTTGCTCATGCCACCGGTAATATGGACATCGGCGCCGAATTTTCCCCGGAGTTCGCGAATGGCGTCCAGGCAGTGAAGCCCGAACACCTTGTCCACGGAGATCGGGAAGACCAGGGGGTCGATGAAGATATCCCCGGGCGGAATCCCCATGTCGAGCGCTGTCTCCACCATGCGGGAGGCGTTGGCGACGCGCTCTTCGGTGCCGTCTGGCATTCCCGTCTCACCAGCGGCGGTGACGACGACACGGGCCTTGTATTTCGCCGCGTGGGCGAGGCTGTCGATGCGCTCGAGAGAGGCCGAGTTGAGCATCGGTCGCTGGCGTGTTGTGCCGTAGACCTCCAAGCCCGCCTCTATAACTTCGACGTTGGAGGAGTCGACGGACAGGGGCAGATCGGTCATCGCGCCAACCGTCTTCACCAGCCAGGCCATGGCCTCCTGTTGCTGGGCCGGCTTGAGCGAGATTTCGTCGACGTTGAGGTCGAGGAAGTCGGCGCCCGCCTCTTCCTGACGCTCCACCAGCCGATGGATGTAGTCCAAACCAACGTCGGCGGCGTCGCCATGACCGGACATGGCGGCCTGGACGGCGATCTTTACGTGTTTTATGCGTCCTTCATCGTAGTCCTGCGTCTTTTTCACGTCCTCGGGGATGGGCAGCCGACGTCGCTCACCGTCGGCTTTCGTATAGACAACAGCCTCGTCGCCGTTCTTGGAGGTGTCGACGCGTTTTCCCCGCCGCTGTACAATGCGGGTCGTGTGGATGTTCTCACCGATGACGACATATTCACTGCCGAGGTGGTCCAGCTTCATTACCTCATCTTGTCCTCTGGTTTGACGGGACGGCGGGCCTGGCGCTCGCGGCTCGATTGTCTCGCGCGTCCGTGGTGGTCTCTCTCCAGGAAGGTGTTCGCCCAGGCGCTCGTGCCCACCAGCGAATCGTCGCGGTACACCACCGGCCTGTGCAGCATTCCCTCTTCCTCGCCAAAGGCTTTGAGCCGGTCGTAAGCACGGACCCAGATACACTGCTTGTCGCCTACCTCACACTTGCCATCGCGGGTACCGCCGCAGGGGCCGTTGCGCTGATTTTTCGCGCACTGCGATTCCGGGCATAGATAGGCGATATCGGGCAGCGAGCAGTCGCCACAATCCCGGCATCCGAAGGCGGGAACCTTGACCACCTGTTCGGCGAGGTGCAGACATCGCTGCAGACGCCCGCCCATGCGCTCCACGAGTCCGTAAAAGGCTCTGCCGGCGCGGAAGCCCAGGTGGCCGGGGGCGAAGAAGGCGTTGTGGAGACGCCGGTTTGCCCGGTAGATGAAGGAAGTGCCCAGGAGAGAGAGGGAGAGCGGTCTCTTCTGCTTCCTGGAGGCCCGGTAGCGCCGATTGACTTCCGCCGAGTTCAGGCCCGTTGCGGGATCGGGCTCGAAGAAGTAGAACTCCTCGGGCAGGTCGTAGTTCACCTCCGAGACGAAGTCCTTCCAATCGTCGCTGCCGTATGAGTGGGAGAGCTCCAGGATGCGGTCGTAGTCCCCGAATTCCAGGTGACCGCCCAGGTAGGCGCCGCCATATCCCAGTCCTTTGGCTATAGCGCATTGCCGCGCCGCCAGCTCGAAGAGAAACGCCTTGCCTTTATCGGGTGAGGCAGCCTCCTTCTCCACCCGTGCCAGGAGCTGGGGAGAGACGGTGACACCGGGGATTCGCCCGCTGCTGAAGTACCGGGCCGAGGATCGGCTGAGGACGTATACATTGGCCAGCACTGGAACGCGGATGTTCGCCAGCTCCATGTAGCGCAGCAATTCGTCCTGCTTGCGGGCGTTGTAACCGATCTGCTGGATGATGAAGTCGGCCCCAGCCCTGATCTTCTCGGCCAGCTTGAAGTATTGAGGCATGACCTCACTCTCCAGCCGCTTGAAGTTGTTGACCACGGCACCGGAGAAGAACCGGGTCTTCTCCAGACGGCTCCGGCGCCCGCTGGGCGAGCGTGTCTCCATCCCCGAGTTCATGTCCGACAGCATTTTCAGCAACCCAACCGAATCGGTGTCGAAGACACCGGCTGCTCGCCCGCCGTACCCGGAGGTGGGGCAGTCGCCGGACAGGGCGAGGATATTGTCGAAGCCCTCGCTGGCCAGCTTCCAGGCGTGGCTCTGCAGGGCGTTGCGGTTCCAGTCCTTGCACGACAGGTGTATGATGACTTCCTGTCCACGAGAGATCAGGTCGGTGCCCAGGATGTCGGCGCTCAGGACCGCATTGCCTCCGGGATTGTCGGTAATGCTCAGGGCGTGTATATGAGGGTGCTGTGCCAGCTCTCGGGCCAGCAGGATGACCCGGCTGCCGCGCCGTTCAGTGATGACGCCTCGCGAGTTGACCAGCTCCACAACCGTGAGGAAGGAGTTGTCGGTCACCATCAGGTCACGCAGGGCGGATTTCTGCCAGGGACTCAGGCGGGAGGAGTCAGAGCTGTTCATCTCGCTTTAGGACTCCCCCTGAGTAGCGGCCCGCGCGCTCCGTCATTCTCAGGGGAGGTAAAGCGGCGAGGCATGGGGTTGAGCTGGCAGCCATCGACGAACAGCTCGAAGAAGTCGGGAGTCGTCTCAAGCTCTACGTGCTCGACCCCCTTGACCAGCTCTTCGAGCTGGGCTCTTCTGCGTCGATTGATCAGTACTTCGCGAGCTCCCAGGAGGGCGGCGTTGCCCACTTTGACGATGCGCTCCTGAGGCACGGGGGCGAGGAAGCCGATATCGATGGCATTGCCCACATCCACGTAGTTGGCGAAGCCGCCGGCGAGATACAGCCTGGACACGTCTTCAGGATCGACGCCGAGCTCGCGCAGAACGATATACTGGCCGCAGTAGTTGGCCGCCTTGGCCTGGGCGAGGTTGCTGGCGTCTTCCTTGGAGAAAGTGATCCCGGCCTCGGGCACCACGGTGATCTCGAAGAGTTTCTTGTCTTCGGTGAAGACGCCTTTGGCGGTCAGGCGGTCGCTGCGCCGCAGCTCGGCGAGCAGGTCGATCAGACCCGAACCGCAGATCCCCTGGGGATCCTCGTCGCCGATAGTGGAGTAGGTCAATTGCCCCTCTGGGTCGAGCCGAAATGACTCGATCGCCCCGTCGTATCCGGGCATGCCGAATTTGACCGCAGCGCCTCCTTCGAAAGCGGGGCCGGCCGGACAGGAGGCCGCCACCAGGCGGTCCCCTTTTCGGACCACGACTTCGGTGTTGGTCCCCACGTCGACGACGACGACGACATCGTCCGAGCGGACGTCCATGTCCAACGCCACCAGCGCGGCGGCGGTGTCGCCGCCGACGTGACTGGCGATCAGGGGAAGGCCGTACACCCGGGTCTTCAGGTTTGCCCGCAGGCCCAGCCGCCGAGCGATCTGGAGCAGCGAGGTCGAGCGGCGCTCACCGGCCAGGTACTCGTGTTCCACCAACGACTTGTAGGGCCGCTGGCCGATCCCCTGTACGTCGAGTTTGAAGAGGAGATCTCTCATGGTCGAGTTACCGGCCACGACGATCTCGTAGATTTCCTGGCGAGTGAATTCGAGACGGCCAGCCATCTCCAGGATCTCGCAGTTGATGGCACTGGCCACGGAGCGCTGTAACTCCCCCTTCGCGTCCTGGCCGCCGTCGTAGGAGATGCGGTTCATGACGTCGCTGCCGCCGAACCGCTGTGGATTCTCGAACGAGCTGACGTGCAGACTGCGGCCTGTTTCCAGATCGACCAGCTCCATCACCACTGTCGTCGTGCCCAGGTCGATAGCCAGTCCGTACAGGTGTCCGCGGAAGCGGTCGACGACTTCACCGTCGTACAGCACTTCGTCGCCGCGGCGGCTGACGACCGGATCAAGGTCGATCTTCTTCTCCTGGGAGACCGTCAGGATTTTCGGCTTGCGACGCAGGGGGGTGAAAAGAACATCGACTTCGGCGTCTTTGATGACGGCCTGGCAGGCTAGTCGGTATTCGTGGCGCAGGAAAGACTCAGCCTCTGTCCGGGGTCCCAGCGCCTGCATGCCCTGACGAATCTCCACCACGCACTCGTGACAGTGCCCAGTCCGATAGCAGGAGGTGGGCACCTGAACCGCCAACTCGTCGGCGTAGTCAAAGATCGTCTTGCCGGAGGTCGCGCGGCGTTGTTCGCCGCCCGGATTGCGGATGCTGCCAGCCATTGGCGATCCCGTCGGGAGGGGTGGGGGGGGACCCGCTCACAGCTTGGAAATCGCCGCAGCTGCGCGGGAGAAAAGAGTGTGTGGAGGGTTGCGGGGGGAGAGAAAGAGGCTACGCCCGGAGACGGGAGGCGTTGCTGTGGATCTGCTCAATCTTCGCCTTCGCACGGTCGTAGGATTGCGGATCGCTCTCCCAGGCGGATCGGTAATCGAAGCGGCCATCGTGTTCGCACCCAGGCAACTCGCCCTCCACTGCGCCCTTTACTGCGCCCTCCACTGCGGTCTTTGCCTGATTTGTGCAGCGGAACTTAGCGGTGCACTGGTCGAAGCGATCGCGGTACGGGCATCTGTAGGCGGCCTGTTCGTCGGCGTGGGTCACCATGCCAGCGAAAATCTCGGTGATCCGGTCGAGGCGCTGCTGATGGTCCAGGGGGTCGATCTTCTGCATCCCTTTGTCGCCCATCAGGCCTTTGCCCCGATCAGCTCCTTGGCCAGGCTTACGCAGGCCAGAGCGTCCTTCCCATAGCCGTCGGCGCCCATGTCATCGGCAAATTCCTGGGTCACCGGTGCGCCGCCCACCATGATCTGCACCTCGTCCCGAAGGTCGGCATCGATAAAGGCCTCGACGGTCTTGGCCATGTTCGGCATGGTTGTAGTCAGGAGGGCGGACATTCCCAGCAGGTTGGCCCCGTGCTTCTCAACGGCGTCGATGAAGTCATCGGGTGAGGTATCTACACCCAGATCGATGACTTCGAAGCCAGATCCGCGAAGCATCATCGCACACAGGTTCTTGCCGATGTCGTGTAGATCGCCCTTAACCGTACCCATGATGACTTTGCCTACGGGCTTTACTCCCGAAGCGGAGAGGATGGGCTCGATGTGAGTCATCCCCGCCTTCATCGCGCGGGCGCAGGCCAGCACTTCGGGTACGAAGATGAAATTCTCCCGAAACTTGATGCCCACTATGCCCATACCCGCAATGAGGCCGTCGTCCATGATCTCGGTCGCTTCGATCCCCTTCTCCAGGGCATCGCGGGTCATCTGGTCAACGGCCCCGTTGTCCCCCTCGATGAGGGCGGCGGCGAGGTCCTGCATGCCGGGACTCACTCTGGCGAAGAGCTCGATATTGCGTTCGATCTCCTCGTCGCGCTCCAGGTATTCCTCTATTTCGTAGCGAATATCCTCGTTCTGTATGTCAGTGAGCTCAGCCATGTCACCTCAATTGGCAGGGCGCGAAGGCTCGTTTGAGCCAGCAGGCTCAGTCTGAGCCTGATCTTTTTCGCGGTGCCAGTCTCGCACCGCAAGAGGAATTTCGCGCAGGTTTTCGATGGAAGTCTGTAAGGGTATGGCGCACTCAGGACCCACCAGCGGCACGCCGGCCTCCAGGTTGCCATACACCTCCTCTCTGACCACCTCCGGCCCCTTCGAAAACAGGGTCTCGGGATTGTTGATGTTGCCGACCAGGGAAATTCTATCCCCGATGATCTCCATGGACTCCGCGGGCTTGTTCTTGGAGTCGTAGTGGAAGGCGGCCATTCCCGTCTGGGCTATATACTCCATGCGATCCACGGTGCGCCCGCAGATGTGGAGAATCAGGGGAATGGGAATGGCTTGGGCGAACTCGATGTGCAGGTCGCGGAGGTAGCGCTCGTAATACTCACCGCTCACCAGGTCGCCGGTGGCGTGGTCGGGGAGGGTGAGAGCGTCGGCGCCCGCCTCGATCTGCGCCACGCCAAAGTCGATAGTGATTTTCTTGAGGCGGTCGAGGATGGCCTTGGTCTGGTCAGGGTCGTCGAGGGTCATGAGCAGGAAGGGTTCCACCCCAAAGCAGTGGTAGCCCAGAGACCAGGGCCCCATGGTCTTGCCGACGATGGCCACCTCGTCACCGTACTCGCGCTTCAGGATCGCTATGGCGTCCAGGACACAGCGCATGTCCGGATGGGCCAGCACATCGGTGGGGATGTGAACATCATCCGCTGTCTTCCAGATCGGCTGATTCATCCTCACGGTGGGCCAGTTGTCCTTCTGTTCCCATTGGATGCTGCAGCCCAGGGCCGACGATTCCTGGATGATGCTGAAGACAGGCATGATGGTGTCGAAGCCGAGTTCGGTGTATCCCGTGGCGGCCAGCCGGGCCATGAGCTCCGGGTCTCGATTGGCCGCCGGGAAGGGGGCGTCCACCAGATCCATGAGTTCCACCGTGGCTACCGAGGTGGGGTTGCACACCGGCGTCCGGTCCACCGGCAGACGCCCCAGCGCCGCCAGGACCCGCTCTCTTCCGGTCATGGCCGGAACTGTTTCATCTACTACACTCACCTTTGGCATACTCACCTTTGGCATAATCCCCTTGGCACCTCGCCTTTTACATTCCCTTGGGAGCGGCCAGAACGCCGCGAGCCGCGGCGTTCTCCAGCTCCCGAATAACGGCCCTGACGTTCATAGCGCGAGTGAGGAGCAGACCCACGAGGGCGTCGTGTGAGTGACCGCACTCGAAGCCGACGCGGTTGGCGCTTCCTTCGAGCGGGGTCATCTGGCCCAATCTGGCCAGACCGCCGGCGGCGATGGCGACCCGTCGCTCGCCACCGTCTGTTGTCTCCTCGCCGCCGTCCTCGCCACGGTTGGCGGTGACGCGGTACGCTCCGTCGCCCTCGCTGGCTACGGCGATGGTCAATCCCGATTTCTTGTCGAGGATGGCGAGGGGACGCTGCTCCAGGGGTGCCTCGGGCAGGATCTTGACCGCCTCTATAAAGATCCGTTTGGAGCCAAGAAGATGATTGGATCCACAGGCAAAACGCAAGCCGCGAGGATTACCCTCGGTGGAGATCATTCCACCCAGGATTCTCATCGCCTCGGCGGCATACTCAACGCGCTCGAGGGCACCCTCGTAGGAGCTGTAGCTATGGATGACATAGCCCGTTGCCGGAGGGCGCTGCTCGTAGAGCGCAATACTGATGTCGTGAAAATGTGGATCCAGGGAGACCAATTCGACTCGGGAGCCGATATCGGTGATGGCAGGGGGCATACGCGCAACCATTCTCCTTGACATATGCTGTTTCGCTAGGTATGCATTACAATATGCCTGATGGTCTGACCTTTGGCAAGTGGCGGTCTAACGACATCCTTCGAACCCATCACTTAACCTCTTAACAAACAATCCTTTGAACTCACAGAAGGGAACCCCAGGAGCGGACCAGCTTCACAGCGTCGCACGCAGTTCAGTGAGCGATGCCATCGTCGACCAGATTATCGATCTCATATCGCGGCGCGTACTCAGGCCTGGAGATCGTCTGCCCTCGGAGCGCGAGCTCTGTCGTCGTTTCGATGTCGGCAGGTCCTCCGTGCGGGAGGCGCTCAAATCGCTTTCGGTCATGGGCGTTCTCGATGGTCGCGTCGGCGACGGCACCTTTGTTTCCGACGACGACCGCTACCTGGAAAGAACGCTCCAGCTGGGGGGGATGCTGCTAGATCCAAAAAAGATGGAGGATCTGATAGAGACCCGTCTCATGCTGGAATCGCATACGGCCTTCTGGGCGGCCAGCCGCGCGACACCGGACAATCTGGCAGCGATGGCGAAGACTCTGGAGGGCATGGCCCTCGCTCTGGAGGTCCCTGAGGACTTTCTCGCTCACGATGTCCAGTTCCATCTGGAAGTTGCCCGAGCCACCCAGAACACGATCCTGTCAAGCCTGGTGACGATGACCCGGCGTTACCTACAGGAGTGGATCAGGGGAAGCCTCGAGGCGGCTTCCGCGGCAGAGGAGGGCAGTGTGGCGGAGCCGGACGCCTCAGCGGGCAGGTGGGACAGCAGGCGAGACCGCGCGAGTCTGTCGCTGCAGCAGCACACCGAAATCCTGGCGAGTCTGGAGCGATCAGATGGGGCGGCTGCTCGGGAAGCGATGGCCGCCCACATTCTCTCCAGCAGCGAGGGCCTCAGAAGCCGGCCGTGAAGCCTCGCGAGGGCGGCCCCCGCCTGAGAGCATCAGCCGTCGATGAGGGTCCGGTTTATGAACTCGGTGATATCTTCGATCTTTTCGAGTTCGGTAAAGAACAGACTCTGGGCAATGCGTCGGGTGAGGTCCTGCGTCTCCTCGTCCTCCGGGCCTGATGGCAGACGTCCGTCGATGGTGCTCAACAGCAGGCAGCCGAAGTCGCGTACAGCGTTTTTTTCCTCGTCCTGTCGGCGCGCGTACTCGGCGATTCGGAAGTAGGATGTCCAGAACACGTTGATACCCTCGAGGTACGCCGCCTTCTGAGGACTGTTGAGGATGGCCTTGAGGCACAGGTCGCTAGCGTAAAAGGCGAGGTCGAAAGGGGGACTGCCGAAGTGACAGGCGGCAAAATCGACCAGGTAGACCTGTCCCTTGATCAGCCACACATTGCGGGGCCGCAAGTCTCCAAGTACCAGAGCGCGCTTCGTCTTCAGCAATTGCCGCGACTGCTGGTCAATCGCCTTCTTCAGATCCGGATGAGCCCGGGCAACGCGCTCGTACAGAGGCTCGATTCTCAGCTGCTCGAAAGCTCTGGTCTCCATGAACGTAGTCCTCAGGTCGCGCATGTTGGCCGTCTGGTTGTGCACCGTGGCCAGCAGCTCGCCACATTGAGAGGCTATCTGTAAATCGATCCTCCCCGTACTCAGTTCGTGCTCCCAGAGCACGGCGTCCTTGGGCGGTGCGGTGGATACGAGGATGAAGTTAGTGCGGTCTTCCAGCAGGACTTCCGAAATGATGCTCGGCGGCAGGATCTGACTTAAGATCTCGACGCAACTTTTTTCCTGAAACAGCCGTTTCCGATCGATCCACCAGCGCTCCTTGATCTGCACGCGCGAGTGGGCCTGTTTGACGATGAGCCGCTGCTCGGCGGTCTGCACTCGGTACATCACGTTCTTCAGTCCGTCGCCCACTGAATCGATAGAATAGACGGGTTCGTTCTTGCGCACGATTTTCTTGCGTCGCAGATAGGCGGGCAGGGATTTCTTGTCGAGATTCATTTCCGCGAATGGTCTCCCTGTAGGGGGGGTGGCGTAATTTCAAGGGGGGGAAGTGGCGTACCGATGCCCGCGTCGAGCTCATCAGCCGGGCGAGCGGCTGCAGCTACTCCCAAACCGGTTGCCTGCTCAGCGGCATGATAGGAGCTGCGCACCAGCGGGCCCGACTCGACGTGGCCAAATCCACAGTCAATGGCAAGGGACTTCAGCTCGTCGAATTCGGTAGGATGGAGGAAGCGCGCTACCGGGTGGTGGTTGTGGGAGGGACTGAGGTATTGTCCCAGGGTGAGGATGCTGCATCCCACTCCGGCGAGGTCTCGAATGCTCTGCTCGATTTCGGCGCGTGTTTCGCCTGCTCCCAGCATCATGCCCGACTTGGTAAAAGCCGTACCCAGGTGTCGGGCCCGATCCAGCAACTCCAGTGATCTCGTGTACCTGGCCTGTGGTCGCATGGCCTGATACAGCCGAGGTACGGTCTCCAGATTGTGGTTCAGGATTTGTGGGCGAGCCGCTATTACCAGGGCAAGGGCATCCCAGTTGCCCTGAAAATCCGGGATCAGGACCTCTACCGTGGTGGCGGGACATCGTCGCTTGAGCTCTTCGAGGGTGCGCGCGAAGATGCGTGCCCCACCATCGGCAAGTTCATCTCGATTCACCGAAGTAATGACGGCGTGCCTGAGTCCCAGGCTGGCCACCGCCTCGGCTACGCGGCTCGGTTCATCTTCGTCCAACTCCGAGGGCCTGCCCGTCTTGATGGCGCAGAATCCACAGCTGCGCGTACAGACGTCGCCAAGGATCATGAAGGTCGCCGTACCCTGGCTCCAGCACTCGCCAATATTGGGGCACCGGGCGCTCTCGCACACCGTATGAAGTCGAAGGCGGCCGATGAGGCGTTTCAGGTCGCGGTAACCGGCGTCGCCGGGAGCCTTCACCTTCAGCCAGCGCGGAAGTCGGGCTCGGGCAGGCTTCTCAAGTGAAGAGGTGGCGACTGGTTGCACTGATTGTTTCCCGAATCTTGCCGACCGTATGGGCGAGGTGGCTGAAGGGCACATCAAAAGACCAACAAATATACGACGCCGATCTGTGCCAGCAAGGCTGGTGCTTCGCCTCAAAGAAGTGGCTCCCCTCAAATGGTCGAAGGGAGCCCTTCAGAAATCGTCGCTGCTCAGGCGGGCGGCTCAGTGGTGCGATCCGTCCTCCTCGGGATGGCCTGCCGGGCCCACCCCGGAAAGGCCGGCGTCGTGGCTGTGGAGGCCGGATGTGTCCGCGGCGGCGGCTATGACATCTTCATCGGAGACGCCAATCTCGAGGCGTTGGAACCAGCTCTCGTACTCGGCGGGATCGTTCAGGACCTCTTTCGCCCTCAGAATCTGCGGGTCCACCGTGGAGTCGTAGGCGTAAGCCGCCCCAAGGCCGAATACCTCCTCGAGGCTGTCGAAGGTGAGCCTCCGCGCGATGATCTCCTCATTCGCCTCCCAGTGCTTTTCCTCGATCCGGTCGATCTCCTTCTTCAAACGCCGGAGCGATTTTCCAAGCCGGTCCATTTCCTCTTCCTCGTCGGCCTTCTCCTCAAGCCGCTTCAGCAGGACCTCCACATCGCTGACGTAGTCGAACCTTCCTTCCTGTGCGAGACGCCTGAATTCGCGCAAGATGCGGTCGTCGGCAACGAAGTCGGGCGTCAGGTCCGGGTGGGTCAGGTGCACCTGCCGGGCGAAGCGGGCGAACTGGCCGTCCGGGCCGTCTCCTTCCGCCAGCTGGCGGTAGAGCGGCATCCTGCGGGAAGGCGAAGAGGCGATATCGGGCTTGATGCCCCGACCGCCACGGACGATGCGGTTCCGGACACGCGTTTTGAATTCTCGCTTCGATTGGGCCAGGAGGGTGGAATCGCTGCGCATTCGCCTGTCGATGGGCCGGTCGCTGGGGGTAAAGTAAGCGCGTGTAGTCAGCTTCAGCTTTGCCCGTGGGCCGATAGGTAGGGATTCCTTCTGAATCGACCCCCTCCCCATCGTCGGCGAGCCCACGATCAACCCTCGGTCCCAGTCTTGAATGGCGCCGGAAACGATTTCGGAAGCGCCGGCTGAAGCGCCGTCCACCAGTACCACCAACGGACCTTCCCCGTAGATGGCTTGCCGATGAGTGAAGTACAGGGTCGTATCCTTGTTGGCGCGTCCCGCCTCATAGACTATCAGCCGATCTTTGGGGAGGAAAAGGTCGGCGATCTGGATCGCCTCGCGACGATCGTCACCCTCATTTCCACGCAGGTCGAAGATAAGTCCCTTCATGTCGCGGCCGATCAGATCCTCTATCGCTTTCTGCACTTCGCCGCTGCTGCCCTGCTGGAACTGGTCGACCCTGACGTAGCCGATGGCGCCGGCCAACATCGTATAGTAGGGGACGCCCTCGGCGTGGGCGACCGGCTCCTCAACTGCCGCCAGAGCGAGCGTCGTCGAGTCCGCCTCCGAATCGACGGACGCCGCCAAGGCCGGTTCTGCATCGCGGTTTTCGAGATTGGAGGTATCGGCCGTGGCAGCGGCGATGACCTCGTCGTCGGGGACGCCAATCTCGGGGCGCTGAAACCAGCTTTCGTACTCGGCGGGATCGTTCAGGACCTCTCGCGCCCTCAGGATCTGCGGATCCACCGTGGCGTCGTAGGCGTAGGCTGTCCTCAGGCCGAAGGCCTTTTCGAGTATGTCGAAGGTGAGCTTCCACTTGATGATATCCTCATTCTCATCCCAGTGATTCTCCTCGATTTCGTCGATCTCCTCCTTCAAGCGTCGGAGAGGTTTGTTCAGAATGTCGCCATCCTCTTCGCTGGTGACCCTGTTTTCGAGACGCTTCAAGCGGAACTCAATATCACTGACGTAATCGAACTCTCTGTCCTCTACGAAGCGTCTGAACTCTTTCAGAACGCGGTCATCGGCGACGAATTCAGGCGTCAGGTCCGGGTAGTTGAGGTGCGCCTGGCGGGCGAAACGAAAAAACTGGCTGTTCAGGGTGCGCCATCCGGCCAGCTGGGCGAAAAGCGGCGTGCGGCGGCGATGCGACGTGGAAATGTCGGGTGTAATGCCCCTGCCGCCGCGGACGATTCGGTTGCGGATACGCGTCCTGAATTCCTGGGTCGAAAGGGCCAGGAGGGTGGAGTCCTTGCGCATGCGCTTGTCGATCGAACGGCCGCTGGGGATGAAGTACGCGCCGATGGTGAGTTTCAGCTCCGCAAGATCGCCTATGGGCACCGGTTGCTGAACCGACCCCTTTCCGACCGTAGGGGATCCCATGACCAGACCTCGATCCCAATCCTGGATAGCGCCGGAGACGATTTCGGAGGCGCTGGCGGAGGCCCCGTCCACCAATATCACCAGGGGCCCCTCCGCGTAGGTGGGGTCCTGGCGGGTTGAGTATTTGCTCGTGTCCCGATAGGCACGCCCCGCGGTATAGACCACGAGCCGGTCCTTGGGCAGGAAGAGATCGGCGATCTTGACCGCCTCCTGGAGATACCCCCCGCCATTTCCACGCAGGTCGAAAATGAGTCCCTTCAGGCCACGGGCAATCAAGTTCTCGAGCGCCGTTCGCACTTCGCCGCTGGAATTCTGCTGGAACTGATCAAGCTTTATATAGCCGATGCCATCGGATGACATGCCGTAGTAGGGAACGCTCTCGACGTGGACCTTCTGCCGAACGATGGTGATGTCGAAGGGGTCCTCCACCCCCGCTCGCTTGAGGGTGAGCGTCGTCGGAGTGCCGGCAATACCACGCATCTTGCCAGCGGCGTCGCTGGCGGACATGGGGGTAGTGGCAGTGTCATCTATGGCGATGATGATATCACCTGACTTTACCCCCGCGCGGGCCGCTGGCGTCTGTTTGTGAAGCAGCGACCAGACCGCAATGGCGCTGTCCGGGCGAACGACCTGAATGCGGAACCCCAGTCCGCCGTATTCTCCGCGAACGCTGATGTTGAAGGTCTCCAGGAAGATCTTCTCCATAAACACCGTATCGGGGTCGAGGACTGACATAACACCCGCGATGCCAAAGCGGATGAGGGTGTCCACTCCCACCGCGTAGAAGGAGTGTCTATCGATGGTCCGGGCGATTTTCTCGAAGGCGACGACACTCTGCCGCCAACTGGCCGGTTCGTGGGCTGAAGCCTCATCAAAGGTGACTTCAGATGCGGGGTCGAGGGCGCGCAAGATCCCCCTGACGCCAGCGTGCATCAGGGTGTCAGGAGGGATCTCATCTATATACATCTCCTTAAGGTGCCTGAGGACGGTTATATAGGTTCTGAGCTCATCATCCATGGCCGAACGGGCCGTTACCGGGGCACCGTCCATGAGAACGGTCAGTGCACAGGTAAAAGCCAACAGGAGCCGCCTCATCGAGTATTTCCTTCCGGGGAAACAGCGGGAGAGTGATCTGTTTCCGCGACAGCACAAGTGTGCTGTCGTAGAAACACCCTTCCATTCTGGAGCCGATCCATCGCGGCGGGACCTACCCCGGGAATGCTCACCGCACGAGCACTTCATACAGGGAGGCTTAATGTCAGGGGAAGGGTCCTTGCGGTTCTTGCGAATGCGTCAAAGTTAGGGCGGAAGAAAGACAGCCGCAACCGGTCGGTATCGCGAATCGACACGAACCGACGCACCGTGCGCCAATCAGAATGAGAGTGTCGAATCCGGTTTCGCGGCTGGTGTTGAGATGATCGCGCCGATACAGGAGGTATCGCCGTTGCCGGTGAGTGACCGGGCAACTGCCACCAAGTCGATAGTATATTGACATTTAGTTGGCCGTGCGCTACATTGCCGTGATCGGGAGGTCGGGTTGCTCGATCGCAGCCCTCGCAATCCGGACGGCGTAGGTTTCTGGTCACCCTTGCCCAGGCACCCTTTCCAGGCAGAACGCGCTTCACCTGACGCGCGGGGTAGACGAGGGGTTCCGCCACCTGTCTATATTTGCCGTCTATATCTCTGATCGCACGCGAGCTCAAGCGATGGTCGGTGATGGACGGTCCGCGGGAGTAAGGGGCCATGTCCAAAAAGCGCATTACGTTCATCGTCATCCCCCCTAACGACAAGCAGATTCGGGAGTTCCGCTTTTCGGCCGGGCTATTGTGGCTGGCCGGTATTCTCTCGGTCGCTTTCGCCGGTGCTTTCGGGTATTTCTGTACCGGTTATCTCGATCGCGTCGATCAGCACGACCAAGTGACGTTGCTCAGTGAGGAGAACGCGGACCTCTCGCGGGGACTCGAGCACACCAAGATGCAGGTGGCCGACCTGGAGTTGGCCATGGCGGAGCTGGCGCGCGACGACGAGAGATTGCGGTATCTTCACGAGATGCCCAGCCTGAGCCCGGAAGATCGAGAACCCGGTATGGGTGGAGGTGAGGATCTCCCCGAAGAGCAGTACAGCGTCCTGTCCGACCGCAAGCGGGGAATGCTGGTCAGCCTGGCCGGTCGAATCCAGAGGCTCAGGTTTCAGGTCAGGCAGCAGGAGGAGAGCTTCGACAAGATCGGCAGAGAGTATCTGCTCAACGGCGACAGTCTGAGAATCGTGCCCAGCATCTCGCCCGTGCCCAGGGACTGGACCTGGAAATCCTCGGCCTTCGGCAAGCGCAACGATCCTTTCACTGGGGTGCCCGCTCGTCATCTCGGCATCGATATCGCGGGACGCAAAGGCACCCCGGTCGTGGCCACTGCCGATGGGGTCGTCATCTACGCCTACAAGCAGGATATTCGCCTCGGCAATGTCGTCGTGATTCGCCACGAAGCTGAAGGCGAAAACGAAAAGGGCGAGCCCTACAAAATACCGGGGAAATACCGCACCGAGTACGGCCATCTGGATGAGATCCTGGTAAAAAAGGGGGACATCGTGGAACGCGGGCAGCGTCTCGGGACCATGGGGAGCACTGGACGATCCACCGGTCCCCACCTTCACTACGGAGTTCGCTATCAGGACCGCCGCAAACGGAGTAACAGGGGCTATCTGGATCCGGAGGACTTTCTGCTCGACTGGCCCAGAGACACTACGGTTTCCAGCTATCTGTCCAAGGCCGAAGACTGAGCGGTAAAGGCGGAGCATCGAGTTGTGACGATCGGCCCGCGTCTGTGCGGGCCGTTTTTTTTAACGGGAGCAGTGGGGGATATGATGGATTCGGACAGCGCCGCAGCCGATTCAGGCAGCGGCAGCGACTCAGTAGTCGGCAAGGTGGCCGCCGTCATCGACGACACCACCCTGGTGCTGAACGTCGGTGGTGAGCAGGGGGCGAGGGAAGGTATGGTATTCTCGATAGCCGCTCAGTATCAGGACATTTCGGATCCAGACACGGGCCAGAGCCTGGGAAATTGGGAAGTGGAGAAGGCGCGGGTAGTTGTAAGCCACGTTCAGGAGCGGATGTGCACCGTGCGCTCGCCCATGAGACCGGGCGCCGACGCTACCGGAACTTTGAGCACCATGATGGTGCGCCACTCCTTTGGACTGTACGGTGACCACGTCGAGGACAGGCGGAGCCTGGAGGTGAGGACCAGTGGCATAGCTGGACGACCTCGCAGCCAGCCCATTCAGGTTGGGGATATGGCGCGGTCCATCGCCGCGCCGGAGCCGCCGACCGCGGACCAGCTGCCCCAAACCGGCTTAGCCGAGAATCCGACGGCACCGGACTTGCCGTCCTCGACCTACGAGGCCACGCAAGGCGCCACCCCGGCGACTCCCGCGTCCAGCGGCGGGTCCGAAGAAGCGAAAGCTCAGTCGCACGCGGTAGGAGAGCGAGCGCCCGGGGGCGCGGATGAGGAGCCCACCAAAGCGAGTGACGAGAGCTGAGGGGAGAGATCGTTGAGGGTCGCGCTCCTAGCGGCACTTGTACTGTGCGGCTGCGCTCATTATTCGATGAGTTCCGGACTCATTGGGGGGATCCGCACCGTCGCCATCCCCACGGCCGAAAACGATACCCCCGAAGAGCGCATTGCGGAGTCTCTGACCGAGCGCATGACCGACGCCTTCGTCGAGGATGGCAGGTTGCGGGTTGTGGACGAGGAGACCGCCGACGCCGTTTTGGTATTGCGCCTGAGGTCTCTGGAAGACCGTCCTTTCACCTTTACTGCCCAGGAGGAGACCGAGCAGTATCGCTTTCGCCTCTTCATCGACGCGGTGCTGCGAAAGACGGCGGATCAGAGCTCGCTACTGGAGCTTGACCGGATGGAGGGGTGGGGGACGTACGACGCGTCTCTGCCGGAGGAGGAGGGGAGAGACCTGGCCATCGCGTCGGGACTCGACATGGTCATCGAAGAGGTAGTGGATCGGGTAACGGCGAGCTGGTGACTTTGAGGGTGAGGCGGTTAAGCGTCGCACTTACCCCGACCCAGGCCGTGCTCCTGCCGGCGTCGATGGCCACAGCGCTGGCCCTTCGGCTTCACGGTCTGGACGCCGATCTCAACCACGACGAGGCATTTACCTGGCAGTCGTTTGCCTCCCAGCCGTACGGGGAGATTGTCAGCGCCTACCCGGTCCCCAATAACCACATCTTTCACTCCATCCTGGTCCGGATCGCAAGCCGAATTTTCGGTGCGGGAGAGATCGCCATCCGCCTCCCAGCACTGCTGGCTGGACTGGCGGCGATCCCCGCTGTTTTTCTGCTCGGACGAGCCCTCTTCCAGCGCACTCCTCCCGCTCTCCTGGCGGCCTGGATCCTCGCCCTCTCGCCCGCGCACATCTCGTTTTCACAGGTGGCCCGCGGCTACTCGCTGTTGCTCCTGTTCGCCAGTCTCTCCTTTCTCTGTCTCCATCGGGCAATCCAGCATCGCGAATCTGGCAGCGGTTTGTGGTGGGTTGGGTCTGTATGCTTCTCTTTCTTTTCTTGCCTATACCGTGCCCAGCGGGATTCTCCACCTGGTGGTGCTGGTTGTCTGGGGAATCGGCACCCAGCGCGCGAGTCCCCGTCTCATGGGGCGTATTGCCCTCGCGGGGGCGGTGAGCTTGGCGCTTGCGGTCGCCGCCTATTGGCCGATCCGCACCCAGGTAATGGCGGCGGGTGAGCACTGGGGCCGGTCATTGGAGGGACTGGCGTTGCCCGGTCTGGTCGTCGATACAGCGGCCCTCAGCATGGGGGGAGTATACGGCATTCCGCTGCTTCTGAGCGCGTTTATCGGCATGGCCCGCAGGCGCGACGGTGCCAGCGAGTTCACCATGTACGCTGCGCTGGCATGGAGTCTGCCGTTTCTTCTCGCCCTGCCGGTGGGGGTGGCGGGTCATCCGCGCACCTACTTCTTCCTGCTGGTTCCCCTGGTCCTGGCCTCGGCCTACGGAGTCACCGCTGGCAGGTGTCCCTCCGCGTCTGCGTGGCATGGCCGTGGCGTTGGTGCTGGGAGCATATATATGGGTTGCGGCGGGACGTCTGCAGGACTCACCGAAGACCAATTTCAGCGATCTGGGCGAGTTACTGGCGGCGCGAGGCAACTCGGCGGAGGTTGTCGTAGTGCCCAATATCATCGATGTACAGGCAGCACACTACGCCTCGAAGTCCATCAGCGACGGGATGGTGAGCGCCATCCGACAACGCCGCATTAACGACCTTCTCTTTCTCGCCAAGCCGGGAGATCCTCGATTCCGGCTGGACAACTACCTGCTGCGAAAAAACCTGGTAGGTGACACCGATTACCAGGAAACCCTCCACTTTCCCCGCTCGATATTTGAAGAGGTATACGTCTCCGACGAACTCGAGCTTTACCGGCTGGCGCGCCCCGGTCGCGCTGTATTGGCACCAGAACCGAGCGGCTGGAAGATCGCCCGCCTGGGGGAAGCCGGGGAGATTCGCCTGAACTCGGGTGAACCCGCGGTGAGCGACCGCCTCGGTCTGCGGATCGCCAATCCCAGGGGCATCCGGTTCTCTCTGCTCTCCGTCGACACCTTCAGCTCGCCTGGCGATGGGCTGGCGGT
>Ga0066376_10000556_pt1 | contig 34776 bp, 31 predicted proteins | sample Knorr_S15_td_Bot_FD_77009 | JGI IMG/M metagenome (GOLD analysis project Ga0066376, IMG submission 77009) | Marine microbial communities from Southern Atlantic Ocean transect - Knorr_S15_td_Bottom_ad_5009_LV_A | ecosystem: Environmental > Aquatic > Marine > Oceanic | place: Southern Atlantic... | reverse complement strand
TGGGGTTTTGGCCTGGGGTTTAGGGGTACGGAAAAACCGTTGCAAATGCAGGCGTTGGGAGGCCCGACGGCCAGGGAAATCGGTGGCATTGGGACGGGCTTTGAGCCTGCCGGTTAGGCGCAGCGCCAGTGTATCATTAACCCGGCGACGGCTCTACCCACGGCGGTGATCGAGCAGTGGGCCGCGGCCAGCCCTCTTGGTGCTATAATACGGCCCGGTTTTCGTCGCTCCGTTCAGGCGTGGGACAAGACCTCAATTTGATGTTTCTAAGGAAGACCTAAATGCCTCCCAAGACTATGTTCGAGAAAATCTGGGACGACCATGTGGTCGCACAGGAACCAGATGAGCCCGCGGTGATATACATCGACCTGCACCTGGTCCACGAAGTTACTTCCGCCCAGGCCTTTGACGGCCTCAGGGACGCCGGACGCAAGGTGCGGCGTCTCGACCTGACCGTCGCCACCGCTGACCACAACACCCCCACCTGGGACCTGTCCCTGCCGGTGACCGACGAGGTATCCAAAGCGCAGCTAGACGCCCTGGATCGCAACTGCGCCGAGTTCGGCGTCACGCTGTACGACCGGTTCAGCCCCCTACAGGGCATCGTCCACATAATCGGGCCGGACCTTGGCTACACCCAGCCCGGCAAGACCGTGGTCTGCGGCGACAGCCATACCTCCACCCACGGCGCACTGGGAGCATTCGCCATCGGCATCGGCACCTCTGAAGTTGAGCACGTGCTGGCGACCCAGACCCTGCGGGCGTTCAAGCCCGACACCATGGAGGTCCGGGTTAACGGACAACTGCCCCGTGGCGTTACCGCCAAAGACATCATCCTCGCCATCATCGGAAAGATCGGCGTTTACGGCGGCGTAGGCCACGTCATCGAATACACTGGTGAGGCCATCCGTTCGCTGTCCATGGACGGCCGGATGACGGTCTGCAACATGAGCATCGAGGCGGGGGCCCGCGCTGGCATGATCGCCCCCGACCAGACGACTTTTGATTACCTGAATGGCCGTCAATTCGCACCCCAAGGCGCCGACTTCGCCGCCGCGGTTGAGCGCTGGAAGAACCTGGCCACCGACCCCGGCGCCAAGTATGACCGCGTGGTCGAACTCGAAGCCTCCGACCTGGAACCCCACGTTACCTGGGGAACCAACCCCGGCATGGTCGTCCCCATCTCCGGCAAGGTGCCGGACCCAGCGGACATAGAAGACGAAGCCCAACGGGAGTCCACGGTCAGGGCCCTTGAATACATGGGCCTCAAACCCGGCACCGCCATCCAGGACATCAAGATCGACCGCATCTTCGTCGGCGCTTGCACCAACGCCCGGCTGGAGGACCTACGGGCCGCCGCCGAGGTGGTCAAGGGCAAGAAGGTCCATGACGATGTCTACGCCATGGTCGTGCCCGGCTCGGCCAAGATCAAGAAAGAGGCCGAGGACGAGGGTCTAGACAAGATATTCGTGGAAGCCGGTCTCGATTGGCGGATCGCCGGCTGTTCGATGTGCCTGGGAATGAACCCCGATATCCTGAAGCCGGGAGAGCGCTGCGCCTCCACCTCCAACCGCAACTTTGAAGGGCGTCAGGGCAAGGGCGGCCGCACCCATCTGGTCAGCCCCGCCATGGCGGCGGCGGCGGCCATCGCCGGCCACTTCGTCGACGTTAGAGACATTTAAGTTTAGCTTTTAAGTTTAACTTTCCGAGAATCTAGGAGATCAACCATGGACGCCTTTACGAAATTAACCGGCGTGGTCGCGCCCATCGACCGCATCAATATCGACACCGACCAGATCATCCCAGCGGTGTTCCTGAAGAGCATCGCCCGTAGCGGCTTCGAGGACGCGTTGTTCGCCTCGTGGCGCTACAAAGAAGACGGCAGCGAGAACCCCGATTTCATCTTGAACAAACCCGGATACCGGAACGCCAACGTCCTGGTGGCGGGACCTAACTTCGGCTGCGGGTCGTCTCGTGAGCATGCCCCCTGGGCGCTTCGGGACTACGGGATCAAGTGCATCATCTCGACCAGCTTCGCCGACATCTTCTACAACAACTGCTTCAAGAACGGTGTGCTGCCCTTGGTGCTCCCTGCCGAGCAGGTGCGGGAGATCATGGACAAGGCCGAGGCGGACCCCGGCATCGAGCTGAACGTCGACCTGGTCAGCCAAAGGGTCTGGGACGAGAGCGAAGAGATATCCATCTCCTTCGAGATCGACGCCGCCCGGAAAGACGCCCTGGTCAACGGCCTGGACGACATCGGCCTAACCCTCCGCATGGAGAAGGACATAGACGCCTACGAGACCAAGCATGGGCTTTAAAGCTGTCAGCTAACAGCAATCAGCTTTCAGCTTTTTGGTTGCCGTCCGGAAAAAATTAGGGGCACCCCGACCAGATCGGGATGCCCCTATTCTTTTCAGCCCCTGTCATTCCGAGGCGAAGCCGAGGAATCTCGTTGCCGGTGGGAAAGAACAGTCGAGAGCAAAGAAACCCTTCGCTGATAGTGGTAGAGGGTGGCTTGGTGGGTGAAGAGGGTTTGCGGCGGAAGTACGAAAATCCCCCCAACCCCCTTTTAGAAAGGGGGCTCTTGGGAAGGATCAATTTATAATCTTCCCTGATAGCTGACCGCTGGAAGTCCTCGATGAAATCGGGACTACCCGGGAAACGCCCGCCTTACCTGCTCTTCAAAATCGGTCTCGTAGCGTTGCATGCGGCCTTGGCGGACCTGCTCGTCTAGGGATGGACGCTGCACCGGGCGGGGGGTGGTGGGTCCGTAGCCGATGATGCCGGTCTCTTCCAGGGCCGCCATCTCTGCGGCAGTCTTGCCCAATAATTCAGACAGAATCAGGCTATTGTGCTCCCCCATCAGCGGGGCCGCCATGCCTTTTACCGCCGGTGTCTTCGACAGCTTCCAGGGGCGGCCGGCGTAGGGCAGCGGCGGGATGCCGGTGCTTTCGTGATGGGATACAACCTCGTAGAACCCGCGCTCGTTCAGGTGTGGGTCGAAGAGCAAGTCTTTGCTGTCCATGACGGCCCCGGCGGCGACGCCCTCTTTCTGCAGGGCGTGCATCAGTTCATGTGCTTCCCGGGATCTGGTTACCGGCCCGATCAGAGCGTCCAATTCGTCCCGGTTCTTCCACCGGCTTAGCGAGTCCTCAAACCTGGCGTCGGCGGCCCAGCCGTCCTGTCCCAGCACCCGGCAAAGGGCCTGCCATTCGTTGTCGGTGGCCACAGCCAACGTGATCCAGCGGTCGTCGCCCTGGCATGGATAACACCCGTGGGGCGACATTGCAGTGTCCTGGTTGCCCATGCGCGGCCCGGAGCGTCCGTTGGCCGAGAAGTCCATCAGTATCTCGGGGATGGTGGCGCTGGTGGCCTGGGTCTGGGAGATGTCCACGAACTGGCCCTGGCCGGTGCGCAGCCGGTGCATCAGGGCGGCCATCACGGCGAAGACAGTGTGCTCGCCGGAGGTGTAGTCGGTGTAGGGAATCTCGGACATCACGGGTTGACCGCCCACGTATCCGGTCTGGTAGGCCAGGCCCGCCGCGCCCTCGGTGGCCGGGCCGGTGGCCCCGTAGTTGGCCCAGGGCCCGTAGAACCCGTAGCCGGTGGAAGACACCATGATGATGTCCGGCTTTATCTTCTTGAGATCCTCGTATTCCAGTCCGAAATTCTTGATCACACGGGGTGTGAAATTCTCGGCGAAAACGTCGGCAACGGAGATCAACTCGCGTAGTAACTGCAGTCCCTCGGGTTTGCTTAGGTCCAGGGTGACGCCCAGTTTATTGCGGTTCTGCTCGTAGAAATTGGCGCCCTTGTTCCAGAACTCGCCCGAGACATCGTTCTGGTAGACCGAGTCGCTGCGGTAGCTCTCCAGACGCCCGGTGGACTCCAGCCGGATGACCTGGGCGCCCATGTCGGCCAGCATCTTCATGGCGAAGGGGATGGCGATGAGTTGGCCCATCTCGATGATTCGGACGCCGTTTAATGGACCTACGGGGCTTGGCGAATCTGGCATGGGTTAAGAGTTCTCCATCAGATGATCTGCATGGCCCGCATCTGGGCCAGTTGTTCAGGGGTGTGCCCCAGCCTGGAGCCGATGACTTCCTGGTTGTGTTGGCCCAGGGTTGGGGCGGAGCTTCGGGCCTCCCACGGTGTGTCGCTCATCTCGAAAGGAGCGCCGGGGTACTTCAGGGTCCCCAACGCCGGGTGATCGATGTCGACGAAGAAATTTCGGGCTTCGAATTGAGGGTCGGACATGACCTCTTCAGGGGATTGGACCACACCGAAGATGAAACGTTTCTCATGGGCCGCGTAGAACCTTTCGTACTTGTTCTGCTTGATGAAATATTCGTCCAATATCCGCCCCAATTCTTCAGCGTTGACCAGCCGCGCCGAGGGGGTGTTGAACTTGTCGCCGGCCAGTTCAGGGAGGTCAAGAAAATCGACCATGACGTCCCAGTTCAGCCCGGCCCCGATGCCCGGATTGGGGATTAGGTGGCCGTCGGAGCTGGCCCGGAGGCGGCTCAGGTCTCCGCTGTGGTTCGGTTGCCTTCGCCGGACGGCCCCGGTGTAGGTGAAGTTGTTGACCACGTCTCTGAGGCCGGTCGCCACCGCCTCTTGGATGGAGACATCGACCCGCTGTCCTTCCCCGGTGAGCCGCTGGTGGTACATGGCCATCAGGGTGGCGGATGCGGCGTTGGTGCCGGCCTTGAACTGGGCCTGGTTGAAGGCGTGTTTCAGCGGTTCCCGGTCATAGGCCCCGGAGATATACATCAGGCCGCCCATGGCGTACTCGATGATGTCAGCGGCTTTGTAGTCGCGGTAGGGCCCTGTCTGCCCGAAATTGGAGATGGACGTCATTACCAGACCGGGGTTTAGCTGTTGCAGGGCCTCGAAACCCAACCCCATTGAGGCCATCACCCTGGGAGAGAAATTCTCCACCAAGACATCGGATTCGGCCACCAACGATCTCAGGACCTGGATACCCTTCTCGGACTTGAGGTTGAGCGTTACGCTCTGCTTATTGGTATTCAGGTAGGCGAAGACCAGGCTCTTTTCCGGGTCGGCCTCATCGTTCAGGAAGGGGGCCATACGCCGGGCCGGGTCGCCGCCGGGCCGTTCGACCTTCAGGACCTCCGCGCCGAAATCGGCCAACAGCTTGGTGCAGTAGGGTCCGGATATGTGGTGGGTTAGGTCCAAGACCTTCACCCCTTCCAGGGCGCGTTCAGTCAAGAGTCTCCTCGATCTATGTGGCGAGGTGTCCGCATGGCGTAGGGGCACGGCATTGCCGTGCCCCTACGCCATGTCGCCAGTCAATTGTTGCCTAAGAACCCCGGTTTAGCAGGGCATCTAGTTCAGATCCTGAGCAACCTGGTTACTCGGGAAAGGTCAGCTTCAACAAGGTGTGCCGCCGGTTGGTGGTATGGGGCCGGACCTGCTCCGGCCAGCGGCCCAGTTCCACAGCCTTGCCCCATTCGGGGGATGCGAGTATCTCTGGGTTCTCGATCTCGTAATAGGCGTGGAAACGGGGCTGGCCATCGGGGGAGATGGTCTGGGTCTGCCCTCCGATCAGGACCTGAAAGGCCTGGGTCTCGAACCGGGTGATCTCGCCCACTCCGGCGATCTTGCCCAACTCCGGGCAGTGCTCGGTGTTGTAGACCTCGTGGAACAAGGCCTCTTTGGCCGGGTCGACATCCATGCTTGCTATGAAGAGGTACTTCGATTTCGGGGCCATGACCAGCCTCCTAAGTTTATAAGTTGTTAATCCTAACTTGGTTGGGGGCGAACGCCCTCATCTCCGACTCCGTCGAGACTCTCGACGGAGTCGGACCTAACCTTCTCCCGGCGCGGGAGAAGGGACTGTTTGTGCCCTTCGGGGGATCGTGAGGGCCTAAAATGCCCGGCGGTGGGAGAGTTCCGTTTCCTCGCTGGTGATGAACTCCAGGAGAACGGCCTTGCCCTCTTCCTCGGTTACCTTGCGGGCCCTGGTGAAGGCGGCGCTGATCTGGTTGGGGTCTTCGATGCGCTCCGCGTAACCGCCCATGGCCTTGCCCAGGTCGGCGTAGTTGCCGCCCAAGTCGCGGGTGCCGTAGAGCTCGTGGGAGTCGGCCATCTGCCTGGTCTCAACGGCCATGGTGGAGTTGTTCAGCACCACGGTGATGATTGGGATGTTGCTGCGGACGGCGGTCTCGAAGTCCAGCCCAACCATGCCGAAGGCGGCGTCGCCCATGAAGTTGACGCAGACCTTTTCTGGAGCGGCCAGCTTGGCGCCCATGGTCAGGCCCAGTCCGGTGCCCAGGCCGTGGGACTTGCCCCAGCCCAGGTAGGTCCGGGGGCCGTTTGACCGGTAGAACGGGACTATCTGGTCCCGGGGGCTGCCCGAGTCATGGGTCACGATGGCGTCTTCCGGCGGGATGGTGTGCATGAAGTCCCAGATCACCCGGTAGGGGGTCATGGGGACCTCCGCCGACGATAGTTTGGCCCGCCATTGGCTCAGCCAGCCTTCCCGCTCGGATTGGACCTCTTTGGCGGTGGACTGGTCGTCCTTGCGGGTGTCGCCGACGATCTCCCGGCAGGCTTCGATCATCTGCCGCAAGACCAGCTTGGCGTCGCCGACGATGGGCAGGTCGATGTTGTAGTCCTTGTTGATGTCGGAGGCGTCGTTGGTGGCCTGGATCAGCGTCTTACCTGGGGGAAGGTTCATGACCATGCCGTGTTTGGTGAAGCTAGTCCCGACTCCGAACAAAAGGTCGGCGCGCCGGATGAAATGAAAGGCGTGTCCCGACATGGTGGTGCCGGTGCTGCCCAGGGCCAAGGGATGGACCTCCGGGAAGGCGCTCTTGCCCAGCAGGGTGCTGCAAACGGGAGCCTGAAGCAGTTCGGCCAACTCCACCAGTTCATCGGTAGCCTTGCCGTACAGCACGCCCTGACCGGCCATGATCACCGGGTATTGGGCGGCGCACAGGGCTTTGGCGGCGGCTTCGACGTCGCTGGGGTTCCCTTGGCTCGGGATCGGCCGGCTGGGCACGTAGTAGAAGGACTCCTCGCTGACATCTTCCAAGGCGACGTCGGCGGGAATCTCAACCGCCATGGGTCCGCCCCGGCCCTGACGCAGCCCGGCGAAGGCGCGGCGCATGATGTCTGAGGTACGGTCGGCTACGTTCACCTGCTCGATCGCTTTGGTGATCTCCGCGTACCCTTTGAGAGAACTGTAATGGGGCGAGATTCCAGCCCGTTCTCGTGGGTGTCCCAAAGGGAGGAGCAGCAGAGGCGAGGAGTCGGAGTATGCCGAGGCGATGCCGGGGTAGGCGTTCTCGGCGCCGGGGCCGTACTGCATGGCGAACACGCCCATCTGGTCTCCGTTACTGACGCGGCTGATGCCGTCGGCGATGCCCACGCCAACCCGCTCTTGGCGGCAGACGATGGGCCGGATGCCGCCCAGCGCAGCTGCTTCGATCACCGGGGTCGTGGGAAAGCACGGTAGGTACTGGACACCCTCTCGTTTGAGAATCTCAGTTATGGCTTCAATCGTATTCAATCGGGGCCGCCTCCTGACAAAGTCGTGGATTCGATATGCTGGTGGCTAGAGCAGTATTCATGCCGGGTTTTATGAGGGAACCGTGCGTGAACATAAGACCGGTCCCCAGCCCGTTTTTTAGCCACGGCGAGTATACCACCGCTCAGAAGCGAGGGCATAAGTCGCCGGATGCGCCGCCCCTACCGTTCGTCCTGAGCTCCGTCGAAGGGCGCGCATAAGTCATGACATTGGTGGCAAGGGTCTTGAACCCCAAACGGTGGTTCGACGGGCTCACCACGAACGGACTTAGATAAGTTGACTGGCTAACAAATTGGATAAGTCGAATGGCCGCCCCTACCGTTCGTCCTGAGCGCCGTCGAAGGATGCGCATAAGTCATGAAATTGGTGGCAAGGGTCTTGAACCCCAAACGGTGGTTCGACGGGGCTCACCACGAGCGGACTTAGATAAGTCGGCTGGCTAACAAATTGGATAAGTAGGCTGGCAGGCAAAACCGTTGGTACACGGAAAGATGCGGACAGACAGCGCCTCGATTCCTGGGGTTCTAAGCCATCAAGACCCGGAGTTCAACGCCTCTATGCGGACCGCCGCTGGTTTCAGTATGGCGTAGAGGAAATCGTTGGTGGGGGTGGGAATTTCTAGTTCCCGGGCCATGCGGACCACGGTGCCGGTCAGGCCCTCAAGCTCCACACGGCGTTGTTCGGTGAAATCCTTGGCCAGAGACGCGCGTCCCTGGCCGGGGAACCGGTCCAACGAGTCCATGGCCCAGGCCAGAGAGTCGGACATGATCGGCGCGCCACGGGCCCGGCCCACCGCCAAGACTTCTTCGACGGCGTTCTGGATCAGGGCCCTGGTTTCCGGCTTGGTGCGCATCTCTTCATAGACGCAGTTGGCGGCGGCGCAGACGGCGGCCGAACCGGCGATGTAGGCAAACTTCTTCCACAGCATTCCGGGCATGTTTTCGTGGAGGTTGACCCGCCAGCCCGCTTCCTGGAACCTCTGGAGTAGGTTCTCGCCCCGGCGGCTGATGCCGACCTTGATCTCTCCGAAGGCCGCGATGCCGGGACCGGCCTGGGTGACCACACCCGGTTCGGAGATACGGCCCTCCATGTATGCCGAGCCGATCATCACATGGGGCTCGCCCACGGCCTCGGCCAATATGTCGCCGTTGTCGATGCCGTTCTGAAGGGTCAACACCACCGTCTCCGGCCCGATCAGCGGGGGGAGATGGCTCACGGCGTCCGAGTTGTGGTACATCTTCACCGTGAACAGCACCAGGTCCTGCGGTTCGAGTTCGGCTGTGTTGTCAGTGGCTTTGCCGGGCACCGTGAACGTGCCGTCCAGTTGGCTCTCCACCCTCAGGCCGTTCGCTTTGATGGCCTTCAGGTGTGCGCCCCTGGCGATGAAGGTCACTTCATGGCCAGCCTGGGCCAGCAGGCCGCCGAAGTAGCCGCCCACTCCCCCGGTCCCGATAACCGCCACCTTCATGTTCTCGTTAGCGTTTGTGACCATGGGTCTAAAATCTCCAATCCAGGAAAATGGTCCTGACCTATGCCGTTATTCTACTCCCGGTTCTCCACCGGGTGACTGAACTCTTCCCGCAGGTCACGTTTCAGCACCTTGCCCATCACGTTCCGGGGCAATTCTCTAACGAAGACAACTGATCGGGGCCTCTTATACCCGGCGAGCCGGTCCCGGCAGAATTCGATGATCTCTGCTTCGGTGACCCGGTCGGAGCGGCCCACCACCACCGCCCTTACCTCTTCGCCCCACTCCACGTCCGGCACGCCGATCACCGCCGCGTCGTCCAGCTCAGGGTGGGAACGGAGCACTTGTTCCACCTCTTCGGGAGAGATCATCTCGCCGCCTCGTTTGATGAAGTCCTTGGCGCGGCCCGACAAGAATATGTAGCCGTCCTCGTCCTGGTAACCCAGGTCTCCGGTGTAGATCCAGCCGCCGCGCATGGTGTCGCGAGTGGCCGATTCCTCCTGCCAATAGCCGGCCATCATCCGTGAACCCCGGGCGACTATCTCTCCTTGCTCGCCCACCGCCACCGCCTGACCCTCTTCATTTACGATCGATACTTCAACGTCATCCAACGGTTTCCCGATGGACGTAAGCCGCTTGAGTTTGGTCTCGATCTCCTCCGGGCTGCCGTCCAGCACGTGGTCGTCCGGGGGGAGCATGGTGATCGTTGAGGCGGTCTCGGTCTGGCCGAAGGCGTTGATGAACCGCGCACCGGGGAACCTGCCGATGGCCTCACGGATCACTTCCAGGGGCATGGGCGCCGCGCCGTAGGTGATGACGCTCAGGGATGATAGGTCATAATCGGAGAAATTTGGGTGCTCCATCAGGTGCTTCAACATCGTCGGCACCAGCATGGCCCGGTTGGCTTTGTTCTCTTGCGCCAGCCGCAGCCATTCTTCCGGATCGAACTGCCGCATGACCACCAAGGTCCGCCCACCGTAGACCGCGGCCAAGGCGGCCTGGAGTCCGGCTATGTGGTAGAAGGGCACCGTTATCAGGTTGCATTCTTCAACGTCCGGGTCGGCTGGTTCCACGGTGGCCAATAGATAAGAAGAGAAGCTGTCGTGGGTCAGCATCACGCCCTTAGGTACCCCGGTGGTGCCGGCCGTGAACATGATTACAGTTGTGTCTTCGTCGCCGGCCTCGGGGAAGTGCATCTGGTCGGGAGACGACTCCGCCAAAAGGGCTTCGTAACTCTTGTGACTGTCATTGGCTTCGCCGTCCAGCAGGATGATTCCCTCGGACGAACGGCTGCCCTCTGGCACCAGAGGCAGGTACCGCTCGCCAAGGAGCAGGCAAGTGGGTTGGGCTATTTCCAGCATCTGGGCCAGTTCGCCGGTCTTGGCCCGGAAGTTTATCGGCACATAGATGGCGTCCAACTGGGCCGCCGCGAAATAGGCCTCGATGCATTGGTTGGTGTTGACCTGCATGGTCGCCACCCGGTCTCCGGGGCCAACGCCCAGCTCAGAGAGGCCGTTGGCCAGCCGGTTGACCCGCTCCGCCAGCCCCTCGAAGGTGATCGTCTGGCCGTCGAATATGATCGCGGGCCGGTCGGGAACGATGGCCCCGGCGATCATCAAGAATTCAGAGGTGTTCATCTATTATCAACTCTCGTATTTAACTAGCCAGGCGGGCCGCCAAACGTCCTTCTAGCTCCAATGCTCTGGGCAGGTCCAAGTCCATCCCCTGGCGGAGTGATCGTTTCAGCGCCACCACTGCTTCAGCGGGCAGCTCGGCGAGACTTTTAGCCAACCGCCAGGCTTCATCCCGCAGCGATTCCGGCGGTGTCAGCCGGGTCACCAACTTCATGGAAAGGGCCTCTTCCGCCTGGATGCGCCGTCCGGTCAGCAGCAGGTCCAAGGCCAGGGAAAGCCCCGCCGCCCTGGGCAGTGTCTGGGTGCCGCCGGCCGCCGGGATCATCCCCAGTTGGACCTCCGGCAGGGCGAAAACCGTGCCGGTGGCGGCGATCCTAAGATCGCAGAGGAGGGCTATCTCCAAGCCGGAGCCGATGCAGTAACCGTGCACCGCGGCCACAACGGGTTTGCCCAAGTTTACCAGTTGCCCCCAAACGTCCCTTTCCCAGCGCACCTGTCGCGCGATGGCCTGGGACGGCGCGGAGCCGAACTCGGTCAGGTCGGCGCCGGCGCAGAACCCCCGGCCCTCGCCGGTTATCAACAGCGCCCGGACCTCCGGGTCCTGCTCCACGACCGATAACGCCTCGGAGAAGTCGTCCCGCATCTGGATGTTATAGGCGTTCACCACCTGGGGGCGGTTCAACGATATATGGGCCACGGCGCCGTGTTTCTCGAACAGCAATGTTTCGAAGGGTGAGGAAGAGGGCATGGGGCTAACTCAGGGGTACGGCCCTAGCGTAGAGGTCGTCCAGTTCCACTTCGGTGTAGCGCAGGCCGATATTTTCTAGATTGTGGGCGTCGCTCACTTCCATCAGCATCAGGCCGTGCTCCGACGCCACCTCCGCCACCTGGTCCTTCCGGATGTGCCAGTTGTGGATGTAGTTGTCGATCTCGATGGCGTGGATATCGGGCTCGATCAGTATCTCGGGGGAGTAATAGCCAGGGTGGCAGTAGGTGCGGAAGACCCCGCCGCCGTCGGGCAAGAAGAGCTCGGCCACCTGGTACTCGGCGAAGGGGTTGGCCTCGGGCCGAATCTCGATCTCCCAGCCCGGCAGGATGGTCACCTGTCCGGGGAAGTGCTTCTCCACCAACTCGCGGAACTCCATGCCCCATTCTTTGTTGTGGTGGTCGGTGATGCCGATGCCGTCGATACCCCTGGACTTGATCTGGTTGACCACCTTCTCCGCGATCTCCAGGGACGGCGGCACGAAATTGAACGCCTCCCACACATGGGTGTGGAGGTCCAGTTTTAACTTCACAGAATTTCCCTTCGTATATGGGTGATGGGTGGCATCATCAGGAACCGGTGAACTTCGGCCCGCGTTTTTCCAGGAAAGAATTTAGTCCTTCGGCCCTATCCGATGTGGACTGCAGTATAACGTTCAGGTCGGCTTCCAGTCCCAGACCCTGCTCCAGAGAAAGGTCCATTCCCTTGCCGGCCGCCTCCTTGGCGTAGCGGGCCCCGATGGGACTTCCGGCGGTGATCTGTTTCGAAAACTCAGCCAGCAGAGCTTCCAGTTGGCCGGGCTCGGCCACCCGGTTCACCAGCCCGATGGCCAGGGCCTCGTTGGCGTCAACCATGCGGCCGGTGAGCAGCAGGTCTTGGGCCCAGGCCGGTCCCACCAGCCGTGGCAGCCGCTGGGTGCCGCCGTCCTGGGGGAGAACGCCCCGCGCCAGGCCAGGGAACCCGAACCGGGCCGACGGCACGCAGATGCGCAGGTCTCCGGCCAGTGCCAGTTCCAGGCCGGGCCCGGTGGCGTCGCCGTTCAGAGCCACCAGTACAGGGGCTGCCAGGCTGGCGACCGCGGCGGCGGGATTACCGGCAGTTTCGGTGCCGTCATCGGCGCAAAACACGTTGCCGTTGGCGGTCAGGACCACCAGCCGCAGTCCGTCGTCCTCTGCTACCAGGCGGCAAGCGTCCACCAGGGCGCCGGCCATCTCCGCGTCGATCCGGTTGCCGTTGTCCGGCCGGTCAAGAGTGATGGTGGCGATGGTCTCAGACCGTTCCAGTTTTACAGGATTATCGGGGATATCGTTGCCTCATTTTGGTCGTACAGGACGGGATTTTCAGGGCGTAGTAACATGGGGAATAGCACGATTGAAACAGCCCGTGAAACAGCCCCTAGATACTAGGCCGGACATGTCAATCTTGACAAGGTCTTGTGCCCGTTCTACCATAGCTTGGCACTCTCAGTCCGAGAGTGCTAACCCCATCTGAGATTAATGCCGGGATACCATATTACCCCCGGCGAAATAGAAGGAGGCCGCGGTGGCAAACTTTACTCCATTGGGAGAACGTGTGGTGGTGAAGCCCAGTGAGGGCGAGCAGACAACCAAGGGTGGAATCTACCTGCCCGATACCGCCAAGGAAAAGCCCCAAGAGGGCGAGGTCGTTGCAGTCGGACCCGGCAGGGTCAGCGAAGACGGCAGCCGGATTCCCATGGAGCTTGCCAAGGGAGACCTCGTGATCTACTCCAAGTTCGCCGGCACGGAATACAAAGACGGCGACGACGAGCTTTTGATCCTTAGGGAAAGCGATATCCTAGCGAAGATCAGCTAACCCAAGCCCCGGATCAGATTGCAATCCCCAGAAAACCTAATCTAGAACCATAAAACAGGGCGGGCAGCAGCCCAGCCTTGACCTACCCGCAGGAGGTATAGGATGCCAGCAAAGAAGTTGGCCTACGCCGAGGAAGCACGGAAAGCACTCCGTGTCGGAATCGACATTCTGGCTGATTCAGTGAAAGTTACCCTCGGCCCCAAGGGCCGTAACGTGGTGTTGGACAAGTCGTTTGGCCCGCCTCAAGTGTGCAGCGACGGCGTTACCATCGCCAAAGAGATCGAACTGCCCGATGCTTTTGAAAACATGGGCGCGCAGCTTCTGAAAGAGGCCGCCACCAAGACCAACGACGCCGCCGGCGACGGCACCACCACCTCCGTTGTTTTGGCCCAGGCCATCATCAACGAAGGCTTCAAGAACGTCACCGCGGGCGCCGACCCCATGGCCATCAAACGGGGTATCGAGAAAGCCGTGGCACGCGTCGTTGAGCAGATCCAGGCCATGTCCGAGACCGTGGAGACCCGGGAGCGCATCGGCCAGGTGGCCAGCCTCTCCGCTCACGAAGAAGCCATCGGTGAGACCATCGCCGAGGCCATGGAGAAAGTCGGCAAAGACGGTGTCATCACCGTTGAAGAGTCCAAGGGCTTGGCCGACGAGATCGAATACGTTGAGGGGATGCAGATCGACCGCGGTTACATCTCCCCTTACTTCATCACCAACCCCGACCGCATGGAGTCGGTGATGGAAGACCCCACCGTAATCATCACCGACAAGAAGATCTCGGCCGTTGCCGACATGCTTCCCGCCCTGGAGAAACTGCTCCAGGTTGGCAAGAAGAACGTGGTGATTATCGCCGAGGACGTGGACGGCGAAGCCCTGGCCACCCTGGTGGTCAACAAGCTCCGCGGCACCCTCAGCGTTCTGGCGATCAAGGCGCCTGGCTTCGGCGACCGCCGCAAAGCCATGCTTGAAGACATCGCGATTCTCACCGGCGGCACCGTCATCAGCGAAGAGACCGGCCAGAAGCTGGACACCGCCACCATCGAGGACTTCGGTTCGGCCCGCAGCATCACGGCCACCAAGGACGAGTCCACCATCGTTGAAGGTAAGGGCTCCGAAGAGGCCATCCAGGGCCGCATCAACCAGATCAAGGCCCAGATCGAAGACACCACCTCTGAATTCGACCGGGAGAAGCTCCAAGAGCGGATGGCCAAGCTGTCCGGCGGCGTTGCCGTGATCAAGGTCGGAGCAGCCACGGAGATCGAACTGAAAGAGCGCAAGGCCAGGGTCGAAGACGCCCTCTCCGCCACCCGTTCAGCGGTTGAGGAAGGCATCGTCCCCGGAGGCGGAGTCGCCCTTGTCCGCGCCAGCCGCGGCTTGGATGACCTCGGCGACCTCCCTGCCGATGAGCAGGTCGGCGTGAACATCATCCGTCATTCCCTCGAACAGCCCCTGAGGCTGATCGTCGAGAACGCCGGGTTCGAGGGCGCGGTTGTCCTCAACAACGTCAAACAGCAGGCCGACGACTACGGTTACGACGCCGACATCGGTGAATACGGCCCCATGATGGAACGTGGCATCGTCGATCCGGTCAAAGTGACCCGGTCCGCCCTGCAGAACGCCGCCAGCGTCGCTGCCATGGTGCTCACCACCGAGTCCGTGATCAGCGAGATCCCCCAGGCAACTCCGGCCATGCCGGCCATGCCTCCGGGTGGCGGGATGGACTTCTAAGGAGTACAACTCCATCAGTCCCCTGGCAACCAACGCAAACAAAAGCCACCCCGCTAATCACGGGGTGGCCTTTTTTATTGGCCTAGCCATGTTCGGGGACGTAGGGGCAGTTTTCCAACCTGCCCTGCTCCGGGAAAGCCGTGTCATCGGAGGAAACCGAACGGCCCTGCAACACTACCCTGCGCCACGTGTCTGGAACTGGTCTATGCGCGGCCGGGCGGGTTAGAAACCCCGCCCCTACGGCCAGCCGAGTCATCAACCTTCCCTTTCTCACAGGGGAGGAGGTTCCCTCGTCGTTCCGGCGAAAGCCGGAACCCACTGGACCGCTATCTGAGGCGTCGTCACCATAACCCGCGCCACCATCGTGGTATATCCACCCCGCTGCCGCTATAATGCGTTGCTGCCGCCGCGGCACAGCCCTCTAGAATCAACGAAGAAGCAGGAAATCACCGATGACCAGCGCCCCCGAAAACACCCCTGCCGAGGGCAAGGTCTACCCCTCCGCCCTAGCGGCCTTGGAGGGCATCGCCGACGGCGCATCCGTGTTGGTCGCCGGGTGGTCTGGTAGCGGGGAGCCGGAGAAACTGCTCCGCGGGCTGGCCGAGACTGGGGTCTCTGGACTGACGCTCATCTGCCAGGGCGCGTGGGTACCCGAAGCAGGCGTCTTTGGGGTCGGCGATCTGGTTGCCGGCGGACAGGTCAAAAAAATGGTCTCGCCCATGCCCTTCGATCCGGAACACGGCGGCCCGGTGAAGGACCTGTGGCAATCAGGTGAGTTGGAACTGGAGGTCGTACCCCAAGGCGTCTTGGCCGAGCGGCTGAGAGCGGGGGGCGCGGGAATCGGCGGCGTGTTCCTGCCCACCGGCGCCAGGACCAGGTTCGCCGAGGGCAAAGAACTCCGCCCCTTCAACGGCAAAGAACACGTCTTGGAATTCGCGCTGAAGGCCGACTTCGCCCTGCTAAGAGCCAAGGCCGCCGATACCCTGGGCAACATGGTCTACGAAGGAACAGGCCGGAACTGGAACCCAACCATGGCCATGGCCGCCGCAGTCGTAGTGGCCGAGGTTGACGAGGTGCGCGAGCCGGGCGGGATCGACCCCGAGTTGGTCATCACCCAGGCCATATTCATCGACCGCTTGGTCTTATCCTCATGATTGCAGGAGTTGGTTTTTAAATGCCTGGCACCCCTTTAGAACTGAATTTCGTTGTCCGGCGTGCCGCCCAAGAACTTTTTTCCGGAGCGGTCGTCGCTCTGGGTCCAGGCTTGCCCTGCCGCCTGCCCAGTGAACTGATTAATGGATCTGGCGTATGGCTGGTCTCCGATAGCGGATTTCTGGGTTTCCAAGGCCCGGATACCGATGCCGCGGACCAAGAACGCCAACCCGTGATGCTGCTGCCTGGCGGCGCTTACACGGGAGTGGTGGACATCGCCGGTATCCTGAGAGGCGGACACACCGATGTCGCCTTCCTGCAACCAGCCCAGGTGGCTGCCAACGGTGATTTCGTGCACTGGACGACTGGAGCCACCCAGGGGCTATTCGCTCCGGGTCCGGCGGTTGATATGGCCTACGGCGCTTCTAAAGTTGTGGCAGTCACGACCCACCAAAGACTCGACGGTAAGTCGAACATCGTTGAGAAATGCAGCCTGCCGGTGGACGGGGCCGGGCAGGTTGACATAATCATCACAGACGTGGCGGTGATGAACGCCGGCCCAGACGGATTAGAGTTGGTGGAGATCGCGCCTGGTTGGACGGCCGAAGAGGTTGTGGCGATCACGGATGCGCCGCTGACGGTCTCATCCGGCCTAAAAGAGATGACATTCCAGGTCCCAACTCTGGAGATGCCCAACAAGGTCTATCCCAACGCCGTGGAAGCCCTCAATGACGTGCCCGAGGGATCAACTATCAACGTCGATGGGTTCGCGGGGCCCGGCGGGATGGCGCATTACCTGATGGTCGGTCTGCGCGATTTGGGGGTTAAGGGACTGAAACTGATCAGCAATACGGCGGGAGTGGCGCGAGTGAGCGCGTTTGGGGCGCCCAATGTCATCGACCACAGTATCTTGGTCGAGAACAACCAAGTCGCCAAGGCCACCGCGTCCTACCCGGTTTCCCCCTCGGCTTCCCGGCCCAGCGCCTTCGAGGAGGCCTACAACCGGGGCGAGACGGAACTGGAGGTCGTGCCCCAAGGAACGCTGGCCGAGCGGCTCCGTTGCGGCGGCGCAGGGGTGGCGGCCTTCTACACTCCAACCGGGGCGGGTACCCTGTTGGCCGAAGGCAAAGAAGCCCGGAACATCGGCGGCAAAGACTACATCCTGGAGATGGGCCTTCGGGCCGATTACTGCATCATACGGGGCCACAAGGCCGACACCCTGGGCAATGTGGTCTACAAAGGCACTTCCCGGAACTTCAATCCGGTGATGGCCACCACCGCCCGGATCACCGTGGTTGAGGTTGACGAGATCGTCGAGCCAGGCCAACTTGGTCCCGAAGAGATCGTCACTCCCGGCCTATACATCGACCGCATCGTCCTCCGGCCCCCGGATTTCTCGGCATATTTGTGACCTATCTTTCCCCGGGATTTATTTTTTAAGTAAGGGTCCAACCGATGACATCGTTAGCCGATAAAGAGCGTCTGCCCAGGGAGATCGTCGCCATGCGGGTGGCCAAGGAGCTGCCCGATGGCTCGTACGTGAACCTGGGCATCGGTATCCCCACCCTGGTCTCCAGCTTCGTGCCCGAGGGCCGGACGGTCTTCTACCACAGCGAAAGCGGAATCCTGAATTGTGGCCCAGTTGTCGACCCAGGTGATGAAGAGCATGAAGACATCGACCTGATCAACGCCGGCGGCCAGTACCTCCAGAGCGTCGGCGGAATGTCGTTCTTCGACTCGGCGGAGGCCTTCGCCATGATCCGGGGCGGCCATGTGGACGTGACAGTCCTGGGCTCACATCAGGTGTCGGCCAAGGGCGACCTGGCCAACTGGATGCTGCCTCAGCGCGGTGTGGGCAACGTGGGCGGCGCCATGGACCTGGCCACTGGCGCCAGAGTCATCGTCGCCATGGAGCATACCGACCGCGACGGCCAGCCCAAGATCGTTGAGGAGTGCACTTTCCCGCTGACCGGCAAAGCATGTGTCTACCTGATTGTTACCGACCTGGCGGTGATCGAGTGCGACGGCCAGGGCCTGACCCTGAAAGAAGTGGCCCCGGGTTGGACACCGGAAGAGGTGCAGCAACTGACCGGGGCCAAATTATCTATTCCGCCGGACGTAGGTGAGTTCGAACTCTAGCCTCTTATCCCTCGATATAGAGCAATTGCGCATCGACGATGTGGAACCCGGTGTCGATGATCTGGGCTGTCTCTTGCGCCGTGTCGAAGATCAACACCTTCGACCGGTCGCCGCCGTCGTACCAAGGCTTAATCAGGACGAAACCGCCGTCGGCATCGATCGTAGAAGTGAAACCGACGACCGCCTTGCCGGTGGCCGGCATGTCGAACTCATATATCGCGAAATCATCTGGACCAGCAAGGCTAGCAGCTAATATCTCCAAGGAGTGCCCCGTCCCCTTTTCGAGGAACCCCACCCAGTAGGCCATGCCGTCCGCGATCACCACATTGCGCTAACTTGAGGGCATGTAATCGTCCCAGTCCTCGATCTCGAAAGCGGTGATGTAGAAATCGGCCGGTTGGCCCGTGTTGGGGTCCACAGTAAACACGCCGGTGATGGGGTCGGCTTCGCTGGGCAGCTTCGCCCCGTACAGGGTTTCCCCGCCCGACACCAGTTGGAATCCCAATTCGGGCGTCGCCATCTCGTTGGTCTCCCAGCGGGAACCGAAGGGCGAACTGATGTAATCGCCCGGCGCGTTGTAGAAGCCCCGGGACATCGACCACTGCTGGGTGCTGCCGGTCTTGAAATACACCTGGCCACCGGCGACCGCGTACCCGGGGTCGATTGCATCTGACTGGGTGCCCCATTCGGCCACTCTGGCAAGGTCGTTTGTGTCGTACTTGGTGATGGACATGGCCCCGCCGTCGGTGAATTTGTTGGAGACGTACAGCACATCGTCCACGGTATAGGGGCGTTTGAAATGAGGGGCGTAGCTGGGGGACGAATAGGAATCGATCACCGTGGTCTCCCCGGTGTCCGGGACATATAGCACCACCGATTTGGAGCTGCTCTCCAATTGGATGAACTTGGTGCCCAGCATCTCCCCGGTTGTGGAATCGTTGACGATTGTCTTGAGGGTTCCGGAACTGCTGCCTCCGCTCACCGCCATCACCAGGGCCAAGGTGTTATTGGGCAGCAACTGGGTGGGTTCCGGGACCGGAGTATCCGGTATGCGCCGGGTTGTGCTGTTGCTATCGTCGGGTATCGACCGGCGGCCGACTGTCGGTTCTGGAGTGACCGTGCCGCCGGTGCCGTTGGAGGCGGGTGTTTCAGCGGGAACGGGAGTATCGGTTGGGAGTGGCGCGTCATTGGTGGCCTGTCTGGTGCTATCTGGAATCACAAGCGTGGGGTCGGTGGCCGGATCATCAACAGCGCAGGCGGCGAATAACAGGAGATCGGCGCCGAGGAGCAGAGCAACCTTCCAGGTGTTGAAGATATTTACCATAACGCCTCCCTGGAGCGGGTGTCGGACATTAGTTTCAGACGGGTATGGCCGACCGTTCAATCATCGGTTGATACTTATGGTAAATCAAGCCACATCAAGAAAGCCGTGGCGAAGGTCACACATTCTCAGCCGGTTTTAGGGACTGCGAAAGCGCGCGTATGTCTGGTATTTGAGGCTGACTGTTTCGTTGACACCCCTAGGGGCCGGTGCTATCCTTTTTCAATAACAGAGCGGTAGATACGTTCTGGCGGGAGCTTGGGTAAGCCAGGCTGAGAGGGTGGCCAAGATCGCCGCCGACCGTCTGTACCTGACCCAGGTAATACTGGCGCAGGGATTAGACGCAACAGCAGACTTACGAAGCAGCCCCCAGGAATTACCCCTGGTGGCTTTTTTTATCCCGAAAGGAGATTGGACAATATGTCCGATGAGCTAATTATCGGTGGCAAGTCTTTCAGCTCCCGGCTCATAGTGGGGACGGGCCGGTACCGCACCATGGAAGAGATGGTGGCCGCGGTTGAGGCTTCCGGGACTGAGATGATCACGGTGGCCATCCGCCGCCTGGACCTGGACGACCCCACTAGCAAGACCCTTTTGGATTACATAGACTGGAACAAGTACCAGATACTGCCCAATACGGCCGGTTGCGCCACAGTGGAAGAAGCATTGTTCGTAGCCAAGTTAGGCCGGGAAGTAGGCCAGACCGACTTTGTGAAACTGGAGGTCATCCCAGACCCCCACTACCTGTTCCCCGACGGCGCCGCCACTCTGGAAGCGGCGCGCCTCTTGGTGAAAGACGGGTTCAAAGTGCTGCCCTACATCCACGCCGACCCAACTTTGGCCAAGAACCTGGAAGACGCCGGCTGCGTGGCCGTGATGCCCCTGGGCTCGGCCATCGGCTCGGGCCAGGGTATTCACACCGCTGAAGAGATCAAGATCATCATTGAGCAGGCCAACATCCCGGTCGTCGTTGACGCAGGGCTGGCCGTCCCCTCCGACGCCTCCCAGGCGCTGGAGATGGGAGCTGATGCAGTGCTGGTGAACACCGCCATCGCCCAGGCCGAAGACCCGGGCCTGATGGGGACCGCGTTCAAGCAGGGCGTGGCAGCGGGCCGTAACGCCTACCTGGCAGGACGTATCGGCGTTCGCAAAGAAGCCATCGCCAGCAGCCCCACCACCGACGTTCCCCAGCCGGTGTCGGCCGGTAACTAAGCCGGTGACTTTCACTCTGCCCAAGCCTTGCCTGTGCTTGGTGACCGACCGCTCGGCAACCTCCGGCGACCTGGTGGAACGGGTGGCCCTGGCTGTTCAAGGCGGGGTCGACCTGGTGCAGTTAAGGGAGAAAGACCTGTCCGGAGGCCAGTTGTTGCGATTGGCGGAGTCCCTCTTGAAGGCCATCGGCGGGAGCGCCAGCCTGATCGTGAATGAGAGGGCCGATGTGGCCGTGGCGGCCGGGGCCCAAGGGGTACAATTGGGAGAAGACGGTCTGCCAGTTAGTGCCGCGCGAATGACAGTTGGCAGTGGAGCGCTGGTTGGCCGGTCGGTACACTCGGTCCAAGCGGCAACCCAAGCAGAAGCCGAGGGGGCTGATTTTCTGGTCGTCGGGACTATGTTCGCCTCTCGCTCCCATCCTGGCGAAGCGCCGGCGGGCCCTGGGCTGATGCGGCAGATATCGGAAAAGTGCCGGTTGCCGCTCATCGGCATCGGGGGAATCACCCCGGAGAACGCGCCGGAAGTGATCGAGGCTGGAGCGTCTGGCGTGGCGGTCATCAGCAACATCCTGGCGGCGCCGGACCCGAAAGCAGCCGCCGAAAAGTTAAAAGAAGCCATCTGCGAAGCCTGGCGGGTGTTTGGAAAACCAGCCGGCGCCAGCCCGGTTTAGGGTAGGGATAACGAAGTTATGATCAATCTGACAGTCAACGGAAAGCCTCGCCCCATCGAAGCCGCGGTGGACCTGGAGACATACCTGGCGTCATTCGGCTTCAACCTTCAATTCGTGGCGGTTGGGTACAACGGCGATGTCATCAAGAAAGAAGAATTGGCCGGCCTGACCCTGAAAGATGGCGACGTGCTTGAGATCGTGCGTCCGGTCGGCGGCGGATGACCCTAGGCTGATCGGTGGTCCCAAATCTCAGATTGCTATCTGGCATGGAACAAGCTTCCGGCCCGGTAGATAAGATAATTTCATATGGCTGAGGCTTTTTCGGTTACCAACGACGCGATAGATCCGTCTTTGGCGGATGTCGTGAAGGGCAACCAGGACAAGGTGGCCGGCTGGATGAAGGGTGAGCCGGGCGCCTGGGGGTTCCTAGCTGGGCAGGCGGTGATCGCCGTTCGTGGGCAAGCGGGCCGCGACCTGGCAGACATGGAACGCCGCTTGGTCTGGAGCCGCATGTGGTGGTGGCTAGAACAGGTCAGAGCCAGGCTCGACGGCCCTATTTAACCGGCCCCATTTAGGCGGCCAAGCCCCGAACTTGACACTATCGAACCCGCCGATGGTTGCCTACTCGTATATACTGGCTGTGAGCAACCCGCAGCGAAAGGCTGCGGTCAACGCTCTTTTCTGCGACAAGATGCCCGATTCTATAATCACCGCCAGCGGTATACATAAGACCTACGACACCGGCACCGTAAAAGTGAACGCCCTGCGGGGAGTTAACCTGACCGTGGAGCGCGGTGAGATGGTCGCTATCATGGGCCCCAGCGGCTGCGGCAAGACCACCATGCTGAACTGTCTCTCCGGTCTTGACGAGATCGACGCCGGCCAGGTGATCATCGACGGCGTGGTGCTTCACGACCTGCCAGACGACGAACGCAGCGATTACCGTGCCCGCCGCATGGGCTTCGTTTTCCAGCTCTACAACCTGCTTCCTGTATTGTCAGCGGTGGAGAACGTGGAATTGCCCCTGCTGGTTTCGGGTACCAAACCCGCCGAGTCCCGCAAACGGTCCATGGACATGCTGGAAATGGTGGGGCTGAGCGACCGGGCGAAACACCTTCCCGGCGAGCTTTCAGGCGGGCAACGCCAACGCGTGACCATCGCCCGCGCCCTGGTCAACCAACCGTCCATCGTCTGGGCCGACGAACCCACCGGCGACCTGGACAGTGAAACGGCGTCCGAGATCATGGACCTGATGTGCCAACTGAACGCTGACAACGGCCAGAGCTTCGTGCTTGTCACCCACTCGGTCGATGTCGGCAACCGGGCCCACCGCATCGTCCGCATGCGTGACGGCGAGATCGTGGACGACGGCAACGGCCAGTTCCAAGGAAAGTAGCCAGTCCCTTCCCCCTCGCGAGGGGGAAGGTTAGGTCCGACGAAGTTGAGATTCTCGAAATAATCGGAGATGGGGGCGCTTCTCCGGGAGGTCGTCTCCGAGAACCGAGAAACCGGCTAATCTACCGCCAGGACAACTATGGAAGAACTGTTCGGCCTCTCCATGGACATCATCATGTATGTCCTGCTGGCGGTCTTTCTGCCGGTGATTACCGGCGTGGCCGTCATGGCTTGGCGCAACCGGGTGATGCTCAAGTTGGGACTGCGCAACATCCCTCGCCGCAAATCCCAGACCGCCCTCATCATCGTCGGCATCATGATCAGCACCCTGATCATGGCATCGGCCTTCGGCACCGGCGACTCCATCACCTACTCCATCCGCAAGAACGCTATCGATGCCCTGGGGACCATCGACGAGATCATCGTCTCGGCCCGCGCCGACGAGTCGGACACCATCGGCAGCTTCAACTACTTCCCCCTCCAGCGCTACGAACAACTGAAGGTTGAACTGGCCGGTTTCGAGAAGATCGACGGGCTGGCCCCCGGCATCGGCGAGTTCGCCCCGACCATCAATAACCGGACCCAACTGAGCGAAGGTCAGATGCAGATCACCGGTGTGGACCCGGACTCACTGCAGGGCTTTGGCCGGTTCAATCTGACCAGCGGCCAGGAGGTTCGACTGGAGGACCTGGGGCCCAATGACGCCTTCATCAACGAGGAGGCGGCCGACGAACTGGACGCCATCGTCGGCGATGAACTGGTGACCTTCGTGGCCGGATCCAGCGTGACGTTCACCGTCCGAGGCGTGGTCGATAGCGGCGGCCTGGCCGGGCAAGGGTCAACGCTGTTGGTGCGCTTGGACCGGGCCCAGGAGATGTTCGGGCGGGCCGGGTTGATCAACTCCATGGCCGTTTCCAACCTGGGCGGAGTCTTTGCCGGGGCCGAGGTCAGCGACGAAGTAACCGACGCCCTAAGGGTGCTTTTCACCGACCGGGCCATCGCCTCCCAACTCCAAACCCTGCTCAACCGAGTGGAAGTCCTGGAGCAGATAGAACTTCTGAGGCTAACTCTCGGCGAGGACCTCGTCGGCGATCTGGGCGTGCTTGTAGAGGGACTTGGCGAGTTGAGCATGACCGACGAATTCATCGGGGCGTTGGCCGACGAGGATGTCCAAGAAGAAGCGCTGAACGCTCTGAGCAACGCCGGGTTGGACGATGTTGAAAGCCAGGCCAGCACCCTGTTCGCCGGGCTGGCCGAGTTCCGGGTGTTGGACATCAAGAAACAGGTGCTGGACCAGGCCGACCAGGCGGGTTCGGGCGTGACCAGCATCTTCATCATCATGGGCCTGTTCTCCATCATGGTCGGGGTGCTGCTGATCTTCTTGATCTTCGTGATGCTGGCGGCGGCCCGGCGTGCGGAGATGGGCATGGCCCGGGCTGTGGGCGCCAAGCGGCGGCACCTGATTCAGATGTTCATCTTCGAGGGCACTGCCTACTCGGTTGTCTCGGGGGCCGTGGGCGTGGTGCTAGGGTTGGTCGCCAGTTCCATCATCGTCTTCATAGTCAACCGCATATTCCAGTCGGGCGGCTCCGGAGCGCCAGACAACTTCACCATGTTCGCCCACTTCGAATTAAGAAGCGCCATCGTGGCCTACTGTCTCGGCATGGTCATCACCCTGGGCACCGTGGGCATCTCGGCCTACCGGGTCAGCCGACTGAATATCGTGGCGGCGGTCCGGGGGCTGCCCCCACCGGTCCAGACGTCAGATATACCGTTCCGCACCAGATTGCTGGCGCCGCTTCGCGCCTTCTCCAAGCCGGTATTCTTGGGCGGGTCCGGACTCTGGGCCCTGGCCAGATTGGACATCGGCCGAGGCACTGGCCTGCTGCTCAGGTCGATGTTGGCCGGACTAACCTCGCCATTGGCCTTTTTCGGCGCCGTGTTTCAAGCCCTCTGGGTGCCCATGAGCCATGGCTGGTTGACCGCCGTCGTGGGGGCGCTGTTGACTTGGTTGGGGACAGCGTCCGAGGAGGCGGCCCCGCTGCGCATCGGACTAACCCTGGTCATCATCGGCGTGGGTCTGTCCATCCGGACGCTTTCCCACCGCACCGGGCTCCGGGCCGACGTTGGCGACCGCATCGCCTACACCTTCATAGGCGTGGTTAACCTGGCTTTCTGGGTGATCCCTTTCAGCGCGCTCCGGACCGTCTTTGGCGAGATCGACGGCGGCATCGAGATGTTTTTCATCTCCGGCATCGCCATGGTGACGGCGGCGGTCTGGACCGTGATGTACAACGCCGACCTGCTCCTGAAAGTTCTGACGTTCGTCACCGGCCCCTTCGGCCAACTGCGGCCGGTGCTGGTCACCGCCGTGGCCTATCCTATGGCGGCTAAGTTCCGGACCGGCCTGACCCTGGCCATGTTCGCGCTGGTCATCTTCACGTTGATAGTCATGTCCATCCTCACCGAGGCTTTCAGCTCGGCGGTGGGCGATTCCGAAAGAGTGGCCGGCGGCTGGGACATCCAGGCCACGGTCAACTTCAACACACCGATCGAGGACATCCGCCTGGCCATCGACGAAAAGCCCGGCCTTAACAACGCGGACATACCGTCCATCGGCGGCTACACCACCATCCCGGTCGAGACCCGGCAGGTTGGCGCCGATGATCAGCGCTGGCGTTTCTACGCGGTCCGTGCCGCCGACGACCAGTTCCTGCGGGAGACCGGGGCCAACCTGAAGCTGTTCGACACCGAATACGGCGACACCCAAGAAGACATCTGGAACGCCGTCCGAGAGGACTCGAACCTGGTGGTGGTCGACTCCCTGGTGGTGCCCTCCCGGCAGGGCTTCGCCAACGATGAGCTGCCCTTCGAGCTGGAGGGTATCTTATACGAGGACACCGAGATGGAGGCCATCGACATCGAGGTCAGAGAGCCCCGCACCGGCCAGGTGATCCCGTTGAAGGTCATCGGCGTTTTGGACCGCCTCACCGACGCCTTTGGCGAGCTGGGTATCGGTATGTTCGCCTCCCGGGAAGAACTGGACGAAGCTATACCCTTCCGGATACCGACCACGACCTACCGGTTTAAAGCTGCCAAGGGCGTGGACGTCGCCCAACTCTCCAAGGACCTGGAATCGGCCTTCAGGGAGAACGGCATGGAGAGCGATGTCTTGTCCGAGCTAGTCGATGACATCGCCGCCGCCAACCGGGCTTTCAATTACCTATTCACCAGTTTTATGGGCCTGGGGCTGCTGGTGGGCATCGCGTCTTTGGGCGTGGTCAGTTTGCGGGCTGTAGTGGAACGGCGGCAGCAGATCGGCGTGCTGCGGGCCATCGGCTACCGCAGGAGGATGGTGCAACTCAGCTTCCTCACCGAGTCGTCTTTCATTGTCCTCATGGGCACGGCCATCGGAGTCAGCCTGGGCATCATAATCTCCTGGAACATCGTCAAGGATATTCAGCAAGATGTCGAAACGGTCCAGTTCGCCATCCCCTGGATCCAGATCGGCGTCATAGTAGCTATAGCCTACGTATTCTCCCTGGCAACGACCTTCCTGCCGGCGCGCCAGGCCTCCCGCATCTACCCCGCCGAGGCCCTGCGCTACGAATAGATAGCCCGATTCTTGAGAAGAAGGAGCCCATCCATGACAGCCAACAAAAGCGGGTTCAGGGTAATCGGCACCACGCCGATTCGCCACGACGCGACGGACAAGGTCACCGGCCAGGCCCGGTACGGCGCCGACATCAGCATGCCCGGCCTGCTCCACGGCAAGATACTTAGGAGCCCCCATTCCCACGCCAAGATAAAGTCCATCGACGCCGCCAAAGCCCTGGCTCTTCCCGGCGTCAAAGCCGTCGTCACATCGGCCGACCTGCCGGTCCTTTCCGGGAGGCCGGTGGACGTTGCGGAGGGCTCGCCCATAAACCCCAGGTTCCTCAGCAACAACGTGCTCGCCAGCGGCAAAGCCCTGTACAAAGGCCATGCCGTGGCCGCGGTCGCCGCAGATAGCCTGCACACCGCTGAGAAGGCGCTGTCCCTGATCGAAGTCGACTATGAAGTCCTCACCCCGGTCCTGGACGGCAAAGAAGCAATGGAACCCGGTTCGCCCATCCTCCACGACCGGCTGTTCCGCTCCGAGGGCGAGTTCTTCCGGCCCGGCGGTCTCCGCGATGACGACGATGACGGCGAACCGACCAACATCGCCAGCCACTTCGTATTTGAATTGGGCGACCCGGAACAGGGCTTCAAAGACGCCGATGTGATCGTGGAACGGGAGTTCCGCACCAAGCCGGTGCACCAGGGCTACATCGAACCCCACAGCGCCACCGCCCGGTGGGACCGGGACGGCCGGGTGACCGTCTGGGGCAGCTCCCAGGGCCATTTCGCCATCCGCGACTTCACGGCATTGGTGCTTGGAATCCCCATCTCCCAGGTCAAAGTGGTGCCCATGGAAGTGGGCGGCGGGTTCGGCGGGAAACTGGTGGTCTACGTCGAGCCGGTGGCGGCCCTGCTATCAAAGAAGACCGGCCGCCCCGTGAAGATCACCATGACCCGCGCCGAGGTCTTTGAGGGCACCGGCGCCACGGCCGGGGGGTACATCCGGGCCAAGATCGGCGCCACCAAGGACGGCCGCATCACTGCCGCCGACGCCCACTTCGTCTACGAGTCGGGCGCGTTTCCTGGAGCCCTGGTCAACCTGGCTTGCTACACGATCTTCGCGCCGTACGACATCGCCAACGTGCGCTCCGAAGGATACGACGTTGTGGTCAACAAGCCCAAGGTCGCGCCCTACCGAGCGCCTTTGGGCCCGCCCGCCGGGTTCGCCGGGGAAACCCTGATCGACGAACTGGCCGCCAAGCTGTCCATCGACCCCATCGAATTTCGGCTTCGGAACGCCGCCAAAGATGGCACCCGCCGGGTTACAGGCGTCCCCTTCAAGAAGGTGGGCTATGTGGAGACGTTGGAAGCGGCCAAAGCCCATCCCCACTACAACGCGCCCCTGGGCGGCCCGAACCGGGGCCGCGGGGTAGCCACGGCCGTCTGCAACAACATCACCGGCCCGGCCAGCGCCGTGGTCAGCCTGCAACAGGACGGCAGCGTCGGTCTAGTGGAAGGGTCAGCGGACCTGGCCGGCAGCCGCACCGCCGCGGCCATGCATGTTGCCGAGGTTCTGGGGATCACCGCCGAGGAAGTGCACCCAACGGTGGGCGACACCGACTCCATCGGCTATACGGCCATCAGCGCCGGCAGCAGCGCCGTCTACAAGACCGGCTGGGCGTCTTTCGAAGCAGCCCGCGACCTGCAGCGCCAATTAGCCGCGAGAGCGGCCCTGATCTGGGACGTGCCGGTGGAGGACGTTGACGTCGCCGACGGCGTTTTCTCCCACCGCTCCGACCCGGAACTGCGTCTCACTCTGAAAGAACTAGCCGCCCGCCAGAACACCACCGGAGGGCCGCTGATCGGACGGGCCGGCGGGGCCTGGGGCGGGGAGAGTCCGGGGTTCGCGGTGCATATCGTGGACGTGGAAGTGGACCCGGAGACGGGCAAGACCGACATTATCCGGTACACGGCCCTTCAGGACCCCGGCACCGCGGTTCATCCCCAGTATGTCGAAGGCCAGATCCAGGGCGGGGCCGTCCAGGGCATCGGCTGGGCCTTGAACGAGGAATACTTCACCGACGACAAGGGCGGGATGCTGAATTCCAGTCTGCTGGACTACCGCATGCCCATCGCAAAAGACCTGCCCATGATCGACACCCAGATCGTGGAGGTCCCCAACCCCGACCACCCCACCGGGGTCAGGGGCGTGGGAGAGGTGTCCATCATCCCCCCGGTGCCGGCCATCGCCAACGCTATCAACCAGGCCATCGGTATTCGCATGAGCGAGACGCCCATGTCTCCGGGAGCGGTGCTTGAGGCGATATGGGAGAAAGGGGACTAGGGGCTATTTAGAAACTTGACTGGTGTGGGGTGCGTAAATCCCCCTTAATCCCCCTTTACGAAAGGGGGAGATGTGTGCACACGCAAGTCAATCGAGGGTTCCGGAGGTCAGAACCCCCCTTTTGTAAAGGGGGCAGGGGGATTTCCGTAGACCCAATAGCGCCACAACCGTTGGCCTTACGGAGTAAGAATCACCTTGCCGCGGGCGCCGCGGTTGGCCAGGTGCTGGTGTGCCTTGCCTACCTCGGCCAGAGGGAGCACCTGGTCCACCACCAGTTTGGCTTGGCCGGCTGCGATCATGGGGAACATCTCGGCCATGGCGCCCTTGTGGTCCAAGGTCCCGGCGGGAGAGCGGCCCATGCTGAATCCGATGAACGTCCGATTGTTGGCGGTGACGTCCGACGACACCAGGTTAGCCGTGGTCTGTGATGCGTTGCCGTAGCTGACCAAGACCCCGTAGGTGGCCACGCAGCGCACGCTTTTCTCCAGGACTTCGCCGCCGACACATTCGGCCACCAACTCGACGCCGGCCCCGCCGGTCTCCTCTTTGACCACCTCTTCGAAATCAGCCTCGGTGTAGTTGATGGTCACGTCAGCCCCCAGTGACTTGCACAGGTCCAGCTTGTCCTGGGTCGATGCGGTGGCGATCACCTTGGCGCCCCAGGCCTTGGCCAGTTGGATCAAGACCGTCCCCACACCGGAGGCCCCGGCCTGCACCAGTACCGTGCTCCCCGACTGCAACCCGCCCCGTGTCTTGAGGATGTGGTACGAGGTCAGGAAAACGATGGGCATGCCGCCCGCTTCCACCGGGTCCAGGGAGTCGGGATAGGGGAACACCAGATTGCTATTGATGCCCACGAATTCAGCCTGGCTGCCCGGCCCCATGCCCATGACCTTCTGGCCCACGGAAAAACCGCTGACCTCTGCGCCCACGGCGGTGACGGTCCCAGCGGCTTCCAACCCCATCGAGGAAGGAAGGCCGGGGCCGGGGTAGTTTCCGGCCCGGCGGAGGATGTCGGCGTAGTTCACGCCAGCCGAATCCACCTTGATCATGACGTGGTGGGGCCTAAGATCAGGCTCTGGAACATCTTCGATCAAGAGCTTGTCCACATCGCCGAACTCGTTCAATCTAACCGCTTTCATCTGGGACTCTCCGTTGGTTTAGGCTTGCCTAGAATCAGGTAATAATCCCCTCCTCGGTCGCAATGGAGGAGGGTTAGGTCCGACTACGTCGAGAGTCTCGACTTCGTCGGAGGTGGGGGCAATTGTTTGTCGCAAGTGTAGCTTGGACGGAGGTTCTACTCGTACCCCCGGAACTGGGACGAGGTCAGAACGCCGGAGTTGATCACCCGGACCGGCTCCCCGCTGGTGAAAGCCCGGACGTTCTCAATGATTCCGGAGTAGAAAGCCCGGTAGCTCTCCTCGGTGACGTAGCCCAGGTGGGGGCAGATCAGGGTGTTTGGCGTCTTGAACAGCGGATGGCTCAAGGGAAGCGGTTCGATGTCAAAGGTATCAAGCGCCGCCCCAGCGATGGCTTTCCGCTCCAGCACGTCGATCAGAGCTTTCTCGTCTACTATCGGCCCCCGTGAGATGTTCACCAGGTAGGCCGTGGGCTTCATCAGCGCCAGTTCCGGCGCCCCGACCAGTCCCCGGCTGCGGTCGCTGAGCACCAGGTGGACTGACACGATATCGGCCTCTTTGAACAGGGTTTCTTTGTCCACCAGTGTGGCCGAACACTCCTTGGCCCGCTCGGCGGTCAGGTTCTGGCTCCAGGCGATGATATTCATGTCGAAGGCCGCGCCGACCCTGGCCACCAGCGACCCGATATGGCCCAACCCGATCAGCCCCAAAGTTTTGCCCTTCAGCCCGACGCCGACAGTCGTACCCCAGCCGCCTTCCCGGGACCTCTGGTCCTCCTCGTGGATGTGACGCACCATGGAGATGATCAGGCCCCAGGTGAGTTCAGTGGGGCCTTCGCCCGAGCCGCTGGCGCCGCAGACCGGGATGCCCAACTCGGTGGCCGCCTCGATGTCGAAAGCGGCGTTCCGGAGGCCGGTGGTCATCAGCAGCCGTAGTTTGGGCAGCCGGGAGAGAATGGAGCGGGTGAAGGCGGTGCGTTCCCGCATCCCCATTACCATGTCGAAATCCTTGAGCCGTTCCACCAGTTTGCCTTCATCGGCGATGTGGTCTTGGAAGAACACAACATCGGTCCCTGGGGATAACTGGGCCCAATCGCCCAGGTCCTTGGCGGTGCCTTGGTAATCGTCCAATACTGCTAGTTTCAACTCGGTAAACTCCCTATCGATCTAAGCCAGGTTTACTTGCCAGATTTACTTGCCAGGGTTATTTGCTAGGTTTATTTGAACGCAGGCATGACCTTTTCAGTCACGATTCGCAGGCTGCGCAGGACCCGTTCTTCGGGGATCAGGCCGCCAGGATTAAGCTCGGCGACGATCCCGTCCAGCCCCAGTTCCTCTTTCAGTTGAGTGAACCGGTCCACCAGGCCCTCGGCGGTGCCGAAGGCGATCTTGGTCTCCAGCATCTCGTCATAGCTGAGGGCGGCCAGCCGGTCGGCCCGGCCATCGGCCAGTTCAGTGACGCCCAGCCCTGCCTTGCCGGCTTGGTCGCGGTAGAGGCTGCCCATGCGGCCGAAGTATCCGCTGATGCTATCGAAGGGTTCGTCCATGGACTGTTCTTTGGTCTCCCCGGCATAGACCGGGATGCGCAGGGAAACGTCGCCCTTCCCGGCGTGACCGGCCTCTTTCCAACTTCGGCGGTACTCTTCCACGTTCTGCCGCAGCTCTGGGATGTCCATGCCCCGCAGACCGACGAATATGGGGTGGCCGGCCTGGCCCAGCCGGGTGAAGGTCTCGGAGGAGTTGGCGGCGATGCGCAGCGGCGGGTGGGGCTGCTGGTAGGGGGCGGGCGTAACGGTGGCGTTCTCAACGTTGTAGTGCTTGCCCTGGTAGGAGAATTCCTTGCCTTCCCACGCCTGGAGGATTATCTCCAGGGACTCGGCGAACCGTTCCTGGCTCTCGTCGTAGGCGATGCCGAATACATCGTAAGACCGGGCGAAACCGCTACGGCCGATGCCGAACTCGAACCGGCCCTCGCTGATGTGATCGACGGTGGCGACTTCCTCGGCGATGCGCAGTGGGTTGCTGAGCGGCAGCACGTACACCGCCATGCCCACCCTGAGCCGCTTGGTGCGGGTGGCGATGGAACTGGCGATGACGATGGGGGATGACATAACCGAACGGGTGGGGTTGAAGTGCAGTTCGGCCAGCCAGACGCCGTCCAGACCCATCTCCTCGGCCGCGTCGACCATGCGGAAGCCTTCTTTGAAAGCCTGGGCCTCGCCGACCCCGGCCCGGCTGCCGAACTCCATGAATGCGCCAAAGTGCATGTGGTCTCCATTGGTTGTTGAAATGCGCCCCAGTGTAGGCTGAGAAAAGATCACCTGGGCAGAGCCACATCCAAACTACTTCATGCCGGGCTAAGGGTCAAGAAAACAGACCGCATGGGCCTTCTTGACCGGCCCAGCCAGCCGGACTACCCTTAGCGTCATCCTTGCTTTTATGAGGCGGCAGATGGAATCGAGTCAGTATGACATCGCGATCATCGGTGGCGGCATCCTGGGGTTGTCCACCGCCATGCAGTTGTTGGAGCGCGCCCCCCAGTGGCGGGTGGCGGTGATAGAGAAAGAAGAACAATTGGCCACCCACCAGACCGGCCACAACAGCGGCGTGATGCACTCGGGTATCTACTACCGGCCCGGCTCCCACAAAGCCCAGTTCTGCGTGGCCGGCCTGAATAACATGGTCAAATTCTGCGATGAGAACGAGATCGAATACCAGCAGTGCGGCAAGGTCATAGTGGCCCTGCACGAGTCTGAATTCGGACGCCTGGACGACCTTATGCAGAGGGGAACGGCCAACGGAGTGCCCGACCTGGAGATGGTCGGCCCGGAGCGGCTGAAAGAGATCGAGCCCCATACCGCCGGGGTGCGCGCCCTGTGGGCCCCCCACACCGGCATAGTCGACTTCACCAAGGTCGCCGCAGCCTTCGCCAACAAGTTTCAACAGGCCGGCGGGGACATCTTCACGGGAGCAGCGGTCAAGAAGATCACAAATACCTCCGGCAACGTTGCTCTTGAGACAACCAAGGGGACTCTCCAGGCCAAGCACCTGATCAACTGCGCCGGATTGTACGCCGACAAAGTGGCCTCCATGTCTGGGGAGAAATTGGGCGTGAGGATCATCCCCTTCCGGGGCGAGTACTACACCCTAAGGCCGGAGAGCCACCATCTGGTGTCCGGGCTGATCTACCCCGTCCCCGACCCCCAGTTCCCGTTCCTGGGCGTCCATTTCACCCGCAACATCAAGGGCCACGTCGAAGCCGGACCCAACGCGGTGATGGCCTTGCGGCGGGAGGGCTACCGCAAGCGGGATTTCAGCCTCGGCGAGAGCCTGGGCAACCTGGCTTATCCCGGATTCTGGAAGATGGCCATGAAGTATTGGAAGATCGGATTGGGGGAGGTCTACCGGTCCTACAGCAGGCGGGTGTTCCTGCGCGACCTCCAGCGGCTGATACCGGAGATCCAGAACTCGGACCTGGACAGCGGCGGCTCCGGTGTTCGGGCCCAGGCAGTGGCCAGGGACGGCTCGCTGTTGGACGACTTCAGCATCATCCAGGGCCGCGACGCCATCCACGTGCTGAACGCGCCGTCGCCCGGAGCAACATCTTCTCTGGCCATCGGAGAGCACATCGCCGGTCTGGCAATGGACAACTTCGGAGCGGCGGGATAGCCTGGGAATCTCACATTGAACGCCCGCATCGAACGCCCGCATCAAAGCTGGCTAAGCTGGGTGTACATAATGTTGCTGGGGAGCCTGGCTGTGGGTATAATCAGGCGTGCCGGAGGCAACGGCCCTTCGAGGAATGAAAACGAGGATGGCAGGTATTGTTGGTTGAGGCTGAACGCAACCTGGACTTAGGCTCTATCGACGCGTCACAGGACTCGGTCGACGAGTATCTGCACTCGGTTGGCGACTCCCTCCCGATCTATAAAGAGACCGGCATCGCGCCGCCGCTTTTCTCGGCCGCCTCGGCTTTGGGTGCATTGCTCCGGGAATTGGCGTTGCCGGCCGGCGCCATCCACAGCCTGCAGGAAATTGAAACCTTGGCGCCTGTTACCATCGGCAACGATGTGAACGTCAGCGCCTTGATTGAGAAACCCCGCCGCCGCGCCGGGCTTGAGTTCATAACCGTGGTTTGCAGCGTGGAATCCGCCGGTACATTGGCCCTCAAGTCGAAAAGCACGGTGCTGGTGCCTGGTGGAGACATCCCCGCGGCAGCGCCAAGAGATACAAAAGAAAAAGAAACCGAGCCCGTCAAAAGAGGGCTTAAGATAGTATCGAAAGAGATCACCCAAGAGCGGTTGAACGCCTACGCCAAGGCATCGGGAGACGACAACCCGCTGCATCTTGACCCGGAATTCGCCGCCGCGACCCAGTTCGGCGGTATCATAGCCCACGGCATGTTGACCCTGGCCTTTGTCTCTGAGATGATGGCCGCCGCCCATGGCCGGGACTGGCTGGAATCAGGGGGTCTGCGGGTCAGGTTCAAGGGCGCAGCCTACCTGGGCGATAGGGTTGAGGCGTGGGGTGATTTGGCCAAAGAACGGGACTTATCACGCACCTATTCAGTGGGTGTCAGGAACGCCACCAACGGTCAGGAACTTATAACCGGCTCCGCCGGTTTGACTATAAATAATCCGAGGTAGGAGCCTTTATCGAATGGCCCGGTTGTCTTTAGTGGGACACCAGTCAGACGGGGAAGGTACACTATGCAACAATCGACGGAAAACGGAACAGGGCCGGTGCGAGTGGCGATGGACGCCATGGGTGGTGACCACGGGCCGGTTGAGACGGTCAAAGGGGCCATCGAAGCCG
>Ga0066376_10000555_pt1 | contig 34784 bp, 29 predicted proteins | sample Knorr_S15_td_Bot_FD_77009 | JGI IMG/M metagenome (GOLD analysis project Ga0066376, IMG submission 77009) | Marine microbial communities from Southern Atlantic Ocean transect - Knorr_S15_td_Bottom_ad_5009_LV_A | ecosystem: Environmental > Aquatic > Marine > Oceanic | place: Southern Atlantic... | reverse complement strand
GTGTGATTAGATGGTTAGATGGTTAGATGGTTAGATGGTTAGATGGTTAGATGGTTAGATGGTTAGATGGTTAGATGGTTAGATGAAATTTAAAAATTAGCTCAATGCAACCAATCTTTTTTCATTTTTCACTTTTAATTTTTAGTTTTTCACTTATACCAATTCTCACATTAACTCATTCCCTCATTCTCTCATTCCCTCATTAACACATTAACTCATCACCTCCTTTTCTTTCTCGGAGCTTTGTAATTTTTCTTTTTACGTTGGTTGAATGGAATGGCATCATCAAACGTGTTTTTTACTTCTTTGGCCTTTTTGTTTTTCTTCCAAGAAGAATTTTCTGGCAACAACACTTTCAATAAATCACTTCTTCCCAAGTTATTCAGGGTATTCTGAATCCATTGTTTGTTCTCTTTTTTATACCAAAAGAAAAATCGATGTTGGTCTTCTCTTTCTTTTTTTGATTTTGGTGTTTTTGTCGGTTTTAGTGTGTACGGATGGTATCCACTGTAATAGATCACCGTAGCAACCGTCATTGGTGTTGGCGTAAACCCTTGCACTTGTTCCAATTGAAAGCCCATGTCTTTTGTTTCCGCAGCTAAATTTGCCATGTCTTCAGGCTCACAAGCTGGGTGACTTGAAATAAAATAAGGAATCAATTGAAGGTTCAACTTCTTTTTTATATTGATCCTATCAAAGCGTTCTTTGAACTTATGAAAGTATTTAAAAGAAGGCTTTCGCATCAACTTCAAAACAGGATCAGAGGTGTGCTCTGGTGCTACTTTTAATCGCCCCGAAACATGATTCGTCATTACCTCTTCCGTATAATCGTCCAACTCTTTTGGATCGGCATTTTTATTGAATTCAGGCACCAACATATCATGTCGGATTCCACTAGAAATAAACGATTTCTTTACCTTCGGATGCTTGTCAATTGCTTTGTAAAGCTCTGTTAATGGTTTATGAGAAGTATTTAAATTACTACAAATTACGGGCGAAATACAAGACGGCGCGACACATTTATCGCAAATAGACTGTATCTTTCCTTTCATTTGATACATGTTTGCTGAAGGCCCACCAATATCAGACAAATAGCCTTTAAAATCTGGCATGTTTGCCACCGTATCAATTTCTTTTAAAATGGATTCTTGACTTCTACTCGCTATAAATTTTCCTTGATGTGCAGAAATGGTACAAAAACTACAGCCGCCAAAACAACCACGATGGATATTGATCGAAAACTTAATCATTTCAAAAGCAGGAATCGGACCTCGTTTGTAGTATTTCGGATGTGGCAACCGCGTATAAGGCAACTCAAAAGAAGCATCTATTTCCGCTTCTGTCATTGTTGGAAAAGGAGGATTGATTACCAAGGTAGCATCTCCTATATTCTGAAAAATACGACGTGCTTGTAATTTGTTTGACTCCTGCTCTATCACTTTAAAGTTAGAAGCAAAGGTCTTTTTATCTTGCAAACAAGCCTCATGAGAGTTGATGGTCACATCTTCCCAATTTTTATTTTCAGGTATTTTCTCAGCTTTATCAATTAAAACTGCTGTTTGTTTGATGGTTTTGATACTCGAAAAAGGAATGCCTTTCTGTAATAACTCAACCAACTCACGCAAGGGTTGCTCTCCCATTCCGTACACCAACATATCTGCTTTAGACGTTTCTAAAATTGAAGGCATCAATCTGTCTGACCAATAATCATAATGTGTAACTCTACGCAAAGAGGCTTCAATTCCTCCAATTAAAACAGGTACTTCTGGGAATTTTTCTTTTAAAATTTTCGAATATACAGACGTTGCATAATCAGGACGAAACCCTTTATCTCCATTAGGTGTATAGGCGTCTTTATCTCTACTTCTTTTACTCGCCGTGTAATTACTCACCATCGGATCCATACAACCTCCAGTAACTGCAAAAAACAAACGAGGTTTTCCTAATTTTTCAAAATCTTGTAAATTATCATGCACACTTGGCTGTGGAACAATCGCCACTCGCAAGCCATAACTTTCTAAAATACGACCGATTACTGCAGGTCCAAAAGAAGGATGATCTACATACGCATCACCACTAAAAAGGATCACATCTAATTCGGACCAACCCTTAATTTTAACTTCTTTATTTGTAGTTGGCAACCAATCTGAAAGCTGATGTATCTTCATAATTTGCAAAAATACGGGAATTTAATAAAACCTTGTGTCTTTCAATTACTTATTCTTCATTCCAGGTTGCACTAATTTCCAATTTGTTTTTGATTTTTCGTTATCTACCATCGCCTTTACGTCTTCCAATAAGCGTTTGGCATCATAAATAACACCGTCTTTAATGGTGTATTTCACACCACCAACACGAACCACTTCATTGTCTTTGGTTAATTTTATGGCCCCTGTCCCATAGAGTACTTTTAAGTTTTCCAACGGATTTTCTTCGACAATTACAAAATCGGCAAGCTTTCCAATTTGTACAGAACCAATTTTATCATCCCAACCCAATGCTTCTGCTCCATTCAACGTTGCTGATCGAATCACTTCTAGCGGATGAAATCCTGCTTCACGCAACAATTCAAGCTCACGGATATATGCAAATCCATACAATTGGTAAATAAATCCAGAATCAGAACCTGCAGTTACACGTCCTCCTCTATTTTTATATTCGTTGATGAATGTCATCCACAATTGATAGTTCTTTTTCCAAGCAATTTCTTGTTCTGTTCCCCAATAATGCCAGTAAGAACCATGTGATATTTTGCTAGGTTCATAAAATTTCCAGAGTGAAGGCAAGGTATATTCTTCATGCCATTCTGCACGACGAGTTCTTTGTAGATCTCTACTTGCCTCGTAAATATTAAATGTAGGGTCAATTGTAAAATCGAGTGACAACAACTCATTCATTACCTTGTTCCAATGCTTAGAATACGGTTTTGCTGCTTGCGCCCATAATTTTCCTGCCTCTTCAAAACGATGTTGCTCATTTTGGTAGTTGTAATTAAGTGGATAATTCTGAACGGTCCTGTCTTCAAATAAGGCCTCTGGCAAACCATACCAATGCTCCATAGAGGTCAATCCTGCTCTTGCAGAATGCAATACATTCCAACGCGCAACACTCAATTGTGCATGATGACATGCAGACCGTAATCCTAACTTTTTATTTTCCTCCAAAGCGGCAGCCATAATTTTTGGTTCAGCCCCAAAAAACTTAATTCCGTCTGCACCATTTTTTGCGTTTTTACGAACCCAATCACGAGCCATTTCTACTGTTGAAATTGGTTTTTTGCTTCCTTGTCCAAAACCTGTATAACCAAAAATACGAGGCGCTACGATTTGATGCGTATTGCTTTTACGCTTTAAGTCATTGGTATATTTCACACCTCTACCGCTAGGTTCTCTAATCGTGGTAATTCCATGTGCCATCCATAATTTAAATACGTACTCTGAGTTGGCACCTTGTGCTTTTCCTCCAATATGACCATGCATATCAATAAAACCAGGCATTAGATACATGCCGTTGGCATCCAATTCACGACCTCCTTTTTTCAATTTAGGACGTCTTTTCTCATTGATTTTTACCCCTGGATTTCCCACAATTTGCATGCGTACAATAGTGTTGTTTTCTACCACAATATCCATTGGCCCACGAGGTGGAGATCCATCTCCATTGATCAATGTAACTCCTCTAATAATCAATTGCGAATACGGACCTTCTCCCAAATAATTGTCTTGTGCATACACTTGAAATGCAACAATAAGTGTCAAAATAATCGTTAGTTTTTTTATCATCATCGTTTTGTTAGTTGTTTCCTTTCGGAACAGAAATTCTACTTCCCAAAAACAGGGCATTTAAAAATAAGCGATTGGTGCCATACCAAGAACCTCTAAAGTTTGGATTATCAGCAAACAATACCACGCGACCTTTTCCTAAAGGACTCACAAGCAAAGATGCTGAAGGCTTTAAAAAGGTGTTTAAATTCTTATCAGAAATATACCCATCTATATGTGGATTCTTGCTGTACTTCGCCACAGTTGCATACGCATTTTTGCTAGGCGCTAAAAAGACCGTGTTATTTTTATATACAGGAAGCGATGAAGAACGATAGCCAAAACCTAATGGATGTGTCACATCTAAATCTACTTCAAAAATAGCACCTCCCAAGCGTTCACGACCTCTATTTGGACCTGCATTTACATAGGAAAGACGTTTTGTTACTTTCGTTTTGGCTGTATCTTTTGGTTTTTTTGTTAATTTTTCTTTGACTATTTTCTTATCAATTGCCCATTTAGAAGCTCTTGCAATGGTAATCAAGGTGTTTCCTTTAGAAACCCATCTTTTTAATTTTTGTCGTTGAACAGAATCTAAATCCACATAACTTCCTGACACCATTACCAAGGTATTGTACCTATCAAGAGAAACATTTCTAAAACGTACCATCTGTATTTTTGTGATTGGAACATCCATTCTCGTATCAAGCAAATGCCAAACTTCTCCGGCTTCATAAGAACTCACACCATTGCCTATTAGCAACGCTGCTTTTGGTTTTTTAAGTGCTCTAAAATTATTCGATCCTAAGTCAATTCCTTTTAAGCTAAAACCTGTTTTTACAGAATACATCGGTACGCTGTACTTTTGTTGTGCTTCTGAGACAATTTTATATACCTCAACGCTTGACTTCTTTTGCTTGCTCACAGGAATCATCAAACTTCCGTAATTGAAGTGTCTATTTCCTTTGGCTGTTTTGATAGAAAATGGTTTGAATGCAGAGGCTACTTTTAATCCTTTTGACTGCATATAGTACAAAGCAGCTGGCGCATTGTAATCATCCCAATCTACAACATATGCATAGTCGGTTTTTTGCACATTAGAAACCGTAACCAAATTGTCGGCAGATGTGATTTCTTGTCCCAAACGTGTAGACTTCAATCCTTTGTACTTGATGTTATAAAAATTTGCAACAGACCAAGCAGAAGCATCATAAAAAACACTGTCTCGATATTGATTGTAGGTTTCGAACATGGTTTGCACCATTCTGCGTTGCGGCTGTTTTAACGGAACAACATACTTGTTTCCTTTTTTGTATACTTTAATTTTATGGATCAATAATTTATCAATAAAAGCTTTGTTTCGATTCATATCATACGCATCTCCAAATTCATACGCAGTAAAACCTGTTTTCACTTTTCCCTTTACGGCAGATTTAAAAAAGTCTTGCTGATATTTTCTTAAAATTGCTCTATTTTCAACGGAAGCTTTTACCGTTGCAATACTTGACGCATACTGATTTCTAATGGTAAACGGAAAAGATATGGTTCCATAATCGGTGTCTTGAAGATGCCCACGAGAGCTTGCTTGCTCAAACAACAAGGCCAATCCTCCTTGTAAATCTGGATACGAAGATCCATAACCAGGATAGGTTCCGTCAAAGGATTCTTTGGTATAATAAAAAGAACCTATATCATCTAAAGCACTCGAAAAATAAGGTGCAAATAGATCATTTAAATCTTCATAGTTTTCTCTTGGCATAATTGGATCTTTAGAACCAATCGGTTTCATCGGCTCAAAGAAATAATTACTATTGGTGCCCATTTCATGGAAATCAGTAACAACATTTGGATACCATTCATGATACCATTTCAACTTTCCTCGACTTTCAGGGTTGATGGCTAGCAACCAATCTCTATTCAAGTCAAACCAAAAGTGATTGGTTCTTCCTCGAGGCCAAGTTTCATTATGTTCAGCATCATTCTCATCAGAAACTAGCGAGTTTGCTTTGAATTGATTTGCCCATTGCGTATGCCGATCTCGACCATCTGGATTGATTGTTGGATCGATAAAAATCACTGCATTTTCTATATAATTTTTCACTTCTGAACTAGTCGACGCTACCAACGTGTAAGCGGTTAACATTGCTGCTTCTGAGCTTGAAGGCTCATTTCCATGCACATTATATCCCAATTGAATAAAAATGGGAACCGCTGCGTAGTTGTTTGGATGTTGACTTGGGTCTACAAATTTTAAGTGATTTGATTTTAGGGTAGAAAGGTTTTTTAGATTGGCAGGTGTAGACACTGTTAACATCACCAACTTTCGTTGTTCATGTGTTTTTCCATACACTTTAATGGTGGCTCTATCTGAAAGTTCCGCCAATTTGTATAGGTAAGATACTATTTGATCATGCCTAGTATGTTGCGCTCCAATTGGATATCCTAAAAAAACTTCTGGAGAAGGAATGTTTGTATTAAAAGGGGCTTGTTTCTTAAAAAAATAGTCTTGGGCCGCTACCGACCCTACCATAATTATAGACATAACCACAGTACTAACAAAAAGTTTGATTGTCTTCATTTAGTTGATTTTGAGAGTAACCCGACTAAAGTAGACAATTATCTTTAGTTGATAATCAAATGCGGCACTTTTAACAAATCCCAATCTATGACCAAACCGCCTGCCAACGATTTTGCAATCTCTTTGCCATATAAATATTCGCACAGGTACAAAGCAGCTTCAAAAGATTTTGCACCTCCAGAGGAAGTAATGTATTTTCCATCATGTACAAAGAGTACTTTTTTACGAATGTCTAGTGTTGGAAATAGGGCTCTCATTGTATCAATATCACTCGGGAACGTTGTAGAAACCTTCCCTTTTAAAACACCTGCTTTTGCCAATACAAAAGCACCGTCGCAATGTGACGTAACAAACATAGCGTCTTTGTCAACTTGCCTTATAAAATCTAACATGGCAGTATCGTTTAAATCAGAATCTAAATGGTGTTCTGCACTTGGCACCACTAAAATATCAATGGTAGGCAGCGCATCTTTTAGGTAATTAAAGTCAGGAAGAATTCGCATACCTTCAAAAGTAGTAATCGCAGCATCTGTATTTGCAACCGTAAACACATTCATCGCCTTGATGCCTTTTCTAAAAATTGTGTGCTGAAAAATATCAAACGGAGCCGTTAATTCTGTATTGAACGTTCCATCCATAATTAAGAAAGCCACATTATACCTGTCTGCTTTTATCGATGGAAATTGTTTTTCCTGAATCAGTTTCGACGTTTTACCTTGCTTTGCATCCGAAGAATACTTACAACTCACAGCAGTTAGCAATACTAAAAAAACAACTAGATATTTCATTTTTTGCGTTTTAACCATTTAACGAATCGCTTTAATTCCATCATACACTACAACACCAACAGCATTTGCCAAATTAAGACTTCGGACATGCTCACTAAACAAAGGGATTTTAAATGTACGTGCTTTGTTTTCTTCTAAAATTGTTTGTGATAATCCGCTAGATTCTTTTCCGAAAACCAAAAAAAGTTCCTCTTCATACGGAATGTCCCAATAATCTTTTTCACCATGACTGGATAAAAAAACCATGTTCTTATCTTTGTTTATTTCAAAAAACTCGGCAACACTTTCATACATTACAACCTTGAGATGTTGCCAATAATCCAAGCCTGCACGCTTTAATCGCGCATCATTAATTTCAAAACCAAAAGGCTTTACCAAATGCAATTGTGAACCTGAAGCCAAACTAAGTCGACCAATATTTCCAGTATTTGTAGGTATTTCTGGTTCAATAAGTACAATGTTGTATCCCATAATGGCTATCCTATTTTGTTTCACAAAGATAACTACTTAAATACACTCACTTGCTCATTTCTTTTCTTTTTAATAAGTTCTTTTCATTCCTTTCTTTTTAGTATCTTGCTTTCTACTTATGATTCAATTTATACTAAATAACGAACAAATTCAAACTACTGCACATGTAGGAATACCGCTTTTAGATTTTATTAGAGAACACCAACAACTAAAAGGTACAAAAATTGGTTGCCGTGAAGGTGATTGTGGTGCTTGTACAGTTTTAGTGGGTGTGTTAAAAGAAGGCACGGTCTCTTACCAATCAATCACTTCCTGTATTTCTCCTTTGGGAAATGCGATCGGAAAACATATTGTTACCATTGAAGGAATTAACATTCCGAAAGCATTAAACACTGCACAACAAGCAATGGCTGATAATTACGCAACACAATGTGGATTCTGCACACCAGGGTTTGTAGTTTCTATGACTGGTTTTGCATTGTCTACTCAAGGTGACACTTCCGTTTTAAATTCTTGCAATGATGCTATTAGCGGAAATATTTGTCGATGTACTGGCTATAAATCCATTCAAAAAGCAGGGTTTGATCTTGAAGAAAAACTCCAAGAAAAAGACAAAAATCACCAAATTGATTGGTTGATCAGCCAAGAGTTTATTCCTGATTATTTCAATATGATTCCTGAGCAGTTAAAAAAACTTCAAACACCAACTAACCAACTCCAAACTTCTAAAGGAAGTATTGTTGCTAACGGAACTGATTTGTATGTTCGAGATGCAGATAAGCTATCCGAAGAACCTGTACATTTAATTTCTGATGACACTTCGTTAAAAGGCATTTCTTTTACAGGTGCTACGTGTACTATTGGAGCAAATACAACCGTTACCGAATTGCTAGAAAACGAACAATTAAGAAAAATCTTTCCCAAACTAACATCATTTTTAAAACTCGTTTCTTCTGAACAAATCAGAAATATGGGAACCTTAGGTGGGAATTTTGTAAATGCATCTCCTATTGGCGATATGTCTGTTTTCTTTTTGGCACTAGACAGTACATTGACAATTCAGCATAAAGATGGAACAACACGACAAATTCCGTTTCATGAATTTCATCAAGACTATAAAAAATATGACCTACAAGAAGGTGAGATTATAAAAAACATTGCATTCAATATTCTTGACACCACAAGCGCTTTCAATTTTGAAAAAGTAAGCAAACGAACCCATTTAGATATTGCCAGCGTAAATGCTTCAGCAAAAATATCCGTAGAAAACAATCGTATTACAATCGCACATTTTTCAGTGGGCGGTGTTGCAGCAGTTCCAAAATACGCAGTAAAAACAGCTGAATTTATTATTGGAAAAACCATCAATTCAGAAACCATAAAAGCAGCAGAAGAAATTTTACAATCCGAAATTTCGCCAATTAGCGACGTAAGAGGATCTGCAACTTACAAACGACTCTTGGCAAAACAATTGTTCTTTGCCCATTTTATTGAATTATTCCCAGCTAATATTGACCTCCAAAAACTAATCACCGTATGAAAAACATAGATTCATATACACATGTTCGCGGCGAATCATTATTTGTGGATGATTTGATTACCAGACAAGACACATTACAAGGTTTAGTTTTTGATTCTCCAAAAGCACATGGAAAAATCATATCGATTGATTATTCAAAAGCAAAAAACGTAAAAGGTGTTGTTAACATATTTACCTATAAAGACATCTTAGGCGAAAATCAAATTGGCGGTATCATTCCAGATGAACCACTATGGGCAGAAAAGGAAGTCCATTTCTGTGGACAACCGATTGCCTTTATTGTTGCCGAAAATGAATTGATTGCAAAAAAGGCACGTGCGCTAATTTCAATTGAAATAGAAGAATTACCTGTGATCACAACCGCTAAAGAAGCAAAAGAAAAGGGCAGTTTTATCAATGCTCCCCGCTCTTTTAATTTGGGAAACACTCAAACTTCTTTTGATGCATGTGATCATGTATATGAAGGCAACACCTTTACAAATGGTCAAGAACATTTGTATTTAGAAACGCAAGGCTGCTATGCGGTTCCGTTAGAAAACGGAAGTATTAAAATTACGTCTTCGACACAAGGACCTACCCAAGTTCAAAAAACAGCGGCAAAAGTATTGGGAATTCCGATGCATAAAATAGAGGTTGATGTCATTCGCCTTGGTGGCGGTTTTGGAGGTAAAGAAGACCAAGCAACTCCGTGGGCTGTAATGGCTGCAGTTGCTGTACAACACTTAAACAGACCTGTGAAATTTATGCTCAATCGACACGATGATTTGCGCATGACAGGAAAGCGTCATCCGTATGAATCAACGTTTAAAATTGGACTGACAAAAGACTTAAAAATCAACGCTTTTGAAGCAGAGTTCTTACAAAACTCTGGTGCCGCAGCAGACCTTTCTCCTGCGATTGCAGAACGAACATTGTTTCACGCTACCAATAGTTATTTTATTCCGAATGTACATACAACGGTGTTGAGTTGTAAAACCAATTTACCACCAAATACAGCCTTTCGTGGTTTTGGTGGCCCACAGGGAATGTTTGTTATAGAAGCTGCTATTGCAACCGCTGCAAATGCATTGAAAATTGACAAACGCCTCATTCAAGAGGCCAATTTATTAGCCGAAAATGATGAGTTTTCGTATGGGCAAATTGCAACACAAGTAGAAGCAAAAAATAGTTGGGACACTGCCAAAGAGCAGTTCAACTTAGAACAGCTAGCACAAGAAATTGACGATTTTAATCAAAAGAATTTCTTGTATAAAAAAGGGATTTCGGTCATGCCAATTGCATTCGGAATTTCATTTACCAATACACCCATGAATCATGCGAGAGCATTAGTTCATATTTACCAAGACGGAAGTGTTGGTGTAAGTACTGGTGCTGTGGAAATGGGACAAGGTGTAAATACTAAAATGCTACAAGTAGCTTCTGAAATCTTAGGAATTCACCCATCAAAAGTCAAATTAGAAACCACCAATACCACTAGAGTCGCAAACACATCACCATCTGCGGCAAGCTCTACAGCAGATTTAAATGGAAAAGCCGTAGAAATGGCCTGTACTTTATTAATCGGACGATTGGTAAAAGTGGCTTCAGAAATGCTTTCCGTAGCAAAAAAAGAGATTGTTTTTCGAGAAGATAACGTTTTTATCAATACTGAAAAATCACATCTTCTTTGGGAAGAAGTCATTGCTCAAGCCATGTTAGAACGTGTTTCTTTGTCTGAAAATGCACATTATGCAACGCCAATAATTCATTTTGATAAAACAACAGAAAAAGGACATCCATTTGCGTACCATGTATACGGAACAGCAATTACTACAATTACGTTAGATTGCTTAAGAGGAGTCTATGAAATTGATGCCGTAAAAATTGTTCATGATTTTGGAAAATCGATGAACTTAGGAATTGATATTGGACAAGTGGAAGGTGCTTTGGCACAAGGAATTGGGTGGATGACTCTAGAAGAGATCGCTTATAATGAAAAAGGGCAATTAACTTCAAATGCCTTGTCTACCTATAAAATTCCAGATATATTTTCGGCAGCAAAAACGATTGATATTATTCCTTTAAAAACAGATGGAAATACAATGGCAATCAAAAAATCAAAAGCCGTTGGAGAACCACCGTTGATGTACGGAATCGGAGCCTATTTTGCGATTGAACATGCCGTAAAGGCGTTTAACCCTACATATATACCCAAATTTCATGCCCCTTTTACACCAGAAAAAGTATTGACGGGATTGTATGAAAATAACTAAAACACAGATAATATAGATGTCGCTGATTTTTTTTGACACATCCTTTAAATTATAAGTGATCTGTGCCATCAGCGTTTCATAAAATAAATATGAAGAACCTGTTAATATATAGCACCCGTTGTTTTATCAATAATAAATTTATTGAAGCGACACTACATATTCAAAATCAAAAGATTTTCGCGATCTATTTTGCTAAAAAAAAGTTAGAAAATATTCCCTTTTTAGATTGCAGCAATTTAATTGTAATGCCTGGAATTATTGACGCACATGTTCACATTAACGAACCTGGTCGAGAAAATTGGGAAGGTTTTTATACTGCAACAAAAGCGGCTGCAATTGGAGGTGTAACCACACTTATTGAAATGCCTCTAAATGCAAACCCAGTAACAACAAATGCAACTGCTTTTTTAACAAAACAAGAATCCTCTAAAAACAAATTGCATGTGAATTGTGGTTTTTATGGTGGAATTATTCCTACAAATGCAAGTGATATTGAAGAGTTGATCAAAGAAGGCGTCTTTGGAATCAAAGGCTTTTTAACACATTCGGGGATCGATGAATTTCCAAATATTGACAAAGCGCAGCTAGAAAAGATTGCACCCATTTTAAAAAAATATGACACCCCTTTATTGTTACATTGTGAACTGACTGATGAAGAAGTTCCTGTAGTTCGCAATCCGAAAAGTTACCAAGAGTATCTGCTTTCAAGACCACAACATTGGGAAACCAATGCCATTGATTTGGCATTAGAAATTCAAGAAAAGTATGATATCAAAGTACATATTGTACATTTATCTGCCTCCGAAGGGATAGAACGGATTAAAAATCGCAAAAAAAGCACCGATAAATTAACTGTAGAAACCTGTCCACATTATTTATATTTCAATGCAGAAGAGATTCCGGATGCAGCACCTATATACAAATGTGCGCCTCCAATCCGAGAAAAACAAAACAATAGATTGTTATGGGATTATTTATTAAATGATGGGTTTAATTTTTTAGGCTCCGATCATTCTCCTGCACCACCAGAAAGAAAACAACTCGAAAGTGGTGATTTCTTTAAGGCTTGGGGAGGAATTGCTGGATTGCAATTTACACTACCAGTTCTTTGGACTGCTGGAAAAAAAAGAGGATTGGATTTAGAAAAATTACTTTCTTTATTGACAGAAAAACCTGCGAAATTTTTAGGATTAGAGCACCGTAAAGGAGAGCTTAAAGAAGGTTTTGATGCCGATATTTGTGTATTTAATGAAGAGGAAGAATTTACCGTTGTTAAAAATTGTATTGAACACAAACACAAGGCAACCCCATATATCGATCAGACATTAAAAGGAAAAATAATTCATACATTTGTTAATGGCGTTCAGGTTGTAAAAGATAGTAAACTAAAGGAATTGAATGCTGGAAAACTATTATTAAAAAAATAAAAATTTGAAAAACAAACTATTACAATATATAGATTTAGCCTCCGAAAGATTGGGTGGAAAAGTAGTATACAGTACAGATGATTTTTTTGCGGAAAAAGAAAACCTTATCAAAGAAGGTCGCGGAATTTTTATTGAGGACAAATATACCGATCGTGGAAAATGGATGGATGGATGGGAATCTCGAAGAAAAAGAACTCCTGGTCATGATTGGGTAATACTAAAATTAGGCGCTCAAGGAATCCTAAAAGGATTTGATATTGACACCAATCACTTTTTAGGAAATCATCCGCCTTTTGCTTCTGCTGAAGCCATTAATATTTCAGGCGACATTTCTGATTGGAGTACTGCTGATAAATTAAATTGGGATGAAGTCCTTGTAAAAACACCTTTAGATCCTGGAAGTCAACATTTTTTTGAAATTGACTCTGACAACGTTTATACACATGTCCGTTTGCATATTTATCCAGATGGTGGCGTTGCACGTTTTAGAGTTTACGGAAATGTTGTAAAAGATTGGAAACAGGTAGCTGAAAATAAAATTATTGATTTGGCATTGGCCAATAACTGTGGAAAGGCATTGCAATGTAATGACATGTTTTTTAGTGCTATGGACAACTTAATTTCTCCATCAAAAGGAAAAAATATGGGAGATGGCTGGGAAACCAAACGAAATCGAACTCCCAATAATGAAGATTGGGTTATTGTACGTTTGGGTCATTTGGGTCATGTTCAAAAAATTATTGTAGACACAAAGCATTTCAAAGGAAACTATCCCGATTCTTGTGCAATTGATTATTGCAATGCTACAGATGACACTACAGTTTTAAATACTACTGTAACTTGGAAATCGCTTCTAAAAAATCAAAAACTAGAAGCAGATCAAGAGCATGTTTTTGAGTCAAGTGCAATAGAAAATCATACGGCAATTACACATGTCAAGCTAAAAATCTATCCAGATGGCGGTATTAGTAGATTGCGAATTTTAGGAACCTTAATAGCGAACTCATAAATGAATATCTTAATCTTCCTTGCTTGGTTTTTTTTATTGATTGCTGTTGTGGTAACGACCTATATACTTCATCATTTAAGAAAAAAATCAAAAGAACTAGATGATGAAAAAATGGGTCAAAAAGTCGCGACTCATCAGAGCATTGTCTACACATTGGTTGTCGTTGTAAGTGTTCTCGGAGTGTTTATTCTTCATCAGCTATTTTTAAAAAACACTATTTGGGAAAGTCACTTTTTTGAATGGTTAAACCTTATTGTTCGGTGGCTACATATCACTTTTGGAATCGCTTGGATTGGTGCATCGTTTTATTTTGTTTTTCTTGAAAATGCGCTCAACAGAACCAAAAATGTACACGATGAATTGGCAGGAAACCTTTGGGCAGTTCATGGTGGAGGATTCTATTATGTTGAAAAATACAAATTGGCTCCAAAAGAAATTCCGAAAGAGCTGCATTGGTTTAAGTACGAAGCATATTTTACATGGCTTTCGGGGTTTTGCTTGTTAATGATTGTGTATTATTTCAATGCAAAATCATACTTAATAGATCCTGAAGTTTTAGACATTCAGCCAACAACGGCAATTTTAATTAGTGTTTTCTCCTTAATTATTGGGTGGGTACTTTATGATTTCATCTGTAAAAAACTCTCTAAAAATAAAATCTTTTTCACCTTATCAATTACAGCACTACTAATTCTTTTTGCATTTTTCTATGCGCAAGTTTTTAGCGGAAGAGCTGCATATATTCATTTTGGGGCATTCATTGGAACATTGATGGCTGCAAATGTATTTTTTGTCATTATTCCCGGTCAAAAAAGAATGGTTGCAGCAGCTAAAAAAGGAATGAAACCTGATCCTGAAGATGGAAAAGCAGCATTTATTCGTTCGTATACAAACAATTATTTTACGCTTCCGGTATTGTTTATTATGATTAGCAATCACTTTCCAAGTACCTTTGAAAATGCGTATCAATGGATTGTTTTAATTGGAATCACCTTAGGAAGTGCTGGTATAAAACATTATTTAAATCTACGAGAAAAAGAGCAACTATCCATTTGGGTCCTTCCAATTTCAATTCTCTTATTACTATCAATTGCCTTTATTACGGCGCCTGAAAAACCCAAATATGAAGACTGTAAAGAAACCGTCTCTTTTGAGCAAGTAAGTACCATAATTCTAAATCGATGTACAACCTGTCATTCTGCAAATCCTACGGATGTTGTTTGGAAAGTAGCTCCAAATGGCGTAAAGTATGATACACCAGAACAGATTTATAATTTTAAAGATAAAATATTTCAGCGTGTGGTTGTTAGCAAAAATATGCCGTTTAATAACAATCAAACAGATATGACACAAGAAGAACGCGACATGATAAATTGTTGGATGAACCAAGGAGCAAAAAAATAAAAAGTATGATACATTTAGAACAGTTCAATAACCTTTCAGAAAAGGAAATCTTTTCTCAATTAGAAAAATGTTGTGTTTCTAACACTTGGATTTCCAACATGATCAAAAGTAGGCCTTTTGTGTCTTCTGATGATTTGATATCAAAAGCAGCAAATAACTGGTATCAAAACTGTACTGAAAACGATTTTTTAGAAGCATTTACAGGACATCCGAAAATAGGAAATGTAGAAAGTTTAAAAGCAAAATTCTCACATACTGCTGATTGGGCAATGAACGAACAAGCAGAAGTTGTTGAAGCTTCCTTAGAAACTATCAATGCATTGGCAGCGGCAAATACAGCGTACGAAGAAAAGTTTGGCTATATTTTTATTGTCAGTGCAAGCGGAAAATCTGCCGAAGAAATGTTGGCAATTGTCAATGCAAGATTACAGCATCATATAGAAGACGAAATGGCTGTTGCCATGAATGAGCAACATAAAATTACTGTAATTCGCTTGTTAAAATTAATTGACGGATTGGCGGAAAGTGCAGCCATACATAGTCATATTACTACGCATGCATTAGATACCTCAATAGGAGTTCCTGCACGTCATATGCTTATCACCTTAAAAGGATTCAAAAACGGTGAGTGGAAACCAATAAGTGTCGGAATTACTGATAAAAATGGACGGATTTCAGACATACTTCCTCCAGGAAAACTATTAAAACCAACTGCCTATACAATGACTTTTAATACCAAAAACTATTACGAAAGCTGTCAGAAAATTGGGTTTTATCCAGAAGTATCCATACAGTTTACCGTGACAGATGAGAGTCATTATCACATTCCTTTATTGATAAACCCATTTGGATATTCGACCTATAGAGGAAGTTAATAATTACTTGAAGGTTGCAATCTATCGGATTCGAAATAATATTCATAAAATAATATAAAAATGAAATTAAGTATTACAGAAGATGAAAAAGTAGTCATTTTTAATGATTTGAAAATTGCCAATCAGGCTTTTAATAAAATTTACAGAGGAGATCGTGAAGACAGACAACCGATTCATACTGTGTATGGTGGTGCCAATTTATTTAAATCGAACACCACAGATGTTCTAGGAAACATTGCTTTAAAATCGTTGCTACAGTATGCTCCTAATTTTGTGGAATTCGGAAAAGCATTTCAGTTAAATGGTTCCGAAAATTTCCCTTCAGATATACACCAGCAGCAGATATTAGTAAAAGAAGTAGAAGCCTTATCCGAAGAAGATTTAAAAAACCATCCTGCTGGATTTTCGCATACGATCTACCAAAAAGTAATTGCCAAACTTAAAAAAGAAGGGGTTGAAGATTTTAGAATTGATTTTGAAGATGGTTTTGGAAATCGTTCTGATAAAGAAGAAGATGACACTGCTATTACAGCCGCTACCCATGTTTCCAAAGGGATGAAAGACAATACACTTTCTCCATTTATTGGCATCAGAATAAAACCTTTTACTGAAGAATTAAAAAACAGAGGTTTGCGAACGCTCGATATTTTTCTAACAACCTTATTGACCTCAACAAATGGAAAATTACCCAATAATTTTGTTGTCATGCTACCAAAAGTGACCATTCCAGAACAAATTATGGCATTGGTTTCCTTTTTTGAAATGATCGAAGATACTTTTCAGTTGGGAAATGGAACATTAAAAATGGAAATGATGGTGGAAACCACCCAATCTATTATTGATCATTCCGGAGTCAATCCATTGTATCGTTTTATACTAGCAAGTAAGGGTCGTTGTATTGCAACACATTTTGGAACCTATGATTATACTGCATCCAATAATATTACAGCACGTTACCAGGAAATGGATCATGACGTATGTGATTTTGCACATTATATGACCAAAGTAGCCTTGGCACATACAGGAATTTGGTTGTCTGATGGCGCAACCAATACAATGCCAATTGGCCCGCATAGAGGAAATGTAACTCCAGAACAAGAAGCAGAAAATAAAGAAGTAGTACACAGAGCTTGGTTAAAAGGCTATGAACATATTCGACATTCATTATATAAAGGCTTGTATCAAGGTTGGGATTTAAATCCTGCACAATTACCAATGCGTTATACTGCCGTTTATGCTTTCTTTTTAGAAAGTTATGATGATGCTGTATTGCGACTGAAAATCTTTGTAGAAAAAGCAGCTCAAGCAACTTTGATTGGCAATACTTTTGATGATGCAGCAACAGGACAAGGCTTGTTAAATTATTTTCTAAAAGCCTTAAATAGTGGTGCCATTAGCATTGATGAAGTGTTGGCAACGGGCTTGACCTTAGACGAAATTAGAACGCGCTCCTTTGCAAAAATCTTAAAAGATAGACGTGAAAAACTATAAATATCTATGAAATTCTGGCAACAACTATTACAAAAATTACAAGCAAATCAAAACATATATCTCTTAACGGTGATTCAGAACTTTGGTAGTTCTCCTGGTAGAAAAGGGTTTAAAATGTTGGTTGCAGAAGATGGTTTTATTTTTGGATCTGTTGGTGGCGGTGTTATGGAATTTACCTTGGTGGAGGAAATAAAAGAGTTGTTGCAACAAAAAGAGCAACCTATCTTTTTTAGAAAACAGATGCACCAAGGAAATGGGAAAGATAAGTCGGGCATGATTTGCTCCGGAGAACAAACCGTGGTTTTTCATCCGTTGAACAGCAGTCATATTTCTGTCATAAAAGACATTTTGTACTGTTTGCAAAACAACCAACAAAAAACCATCTGCTTCTCTCCTAGCTCTTTTGGTCTTTCTGATACTGAAATTGAAGACAACTACCGAACAAGTATCAATACAAACAGCGATTGGTCTTTTAACGAATTGATTGGTTTTAAAAACACCTTATATATTGTTGGTGGTGGTCACGTAGGATTAGCCGTTTCTGAACTGTTTGTAAAACTCGGTTTTTATGTGGTGGTTTTTGACAACCGAAGCCATCTAAATACGTTTGAAGATAATGATTTTGCACATCACAAACAGCTTATTAACTATTCAGAAATTGAAAACTACATCACAGAAGGCAACGACCGTTATATTACAATCATGACCAATAAATATACAGATGACAAATTGGTCTTAACGCAATTGATTCACAACAATTATAAATTTATAGGCGTTTTAGGAAGTGTAGCAAAGCTAAAAACCATGTGGATAGCAATGGAGAAAGAAGGTTTTTCTCAAAAAGAATTAAATAAAGTTTGTGCCCCAATTGGAATTGCTATCAAAAGTCAAACGCCAGATGAAATTGCCATTAGCATTGCTGCACAAATTATTCAAGTAAAAAATCAGCAGTTCTAATTTTACTGTTGATGCAACTCCATTTTAATGTGTTGCAGCGTTTTATTAGAGCTAATCAACTCTAAAATAACCGTATTTCTTAAGGCGTCGATTGGTTGCTCAAAATATTTCGCCCAAGTATCGGATGCAAATAGTTGATGAATCTGTCTGATTCTTTTTTGAGCTGCTGTAGCTGTAAATAGAAATACCGATGAAGCCTCATTTTTATATTGAAAATTTGCTTTTTTCAAGTTGAAATCAACCTGTATATAAAATAATTTTTCTGTTTCATTGATGGGATAAAAATCAGACCATTTTGCAAAACCAACGTGATATACTTGATTTTTATATTTTTTATCTGTGAGTAACTTCCATCGACAATCGGCAACTCGCCCCCAATGATTTGAATACCGATAGACACCTTCTTTTGTATACGAATACAAACTCCCTGTTTTACTTGTATAGTGAATAGGACATACTGTAAAGAAATTCAACTCCAGTTCTTGATACTCGCAATAGGTATGTTTAAAAAAGGTATGTCTGCTGTATGTTTTCAAATTTATATTTTAAAATTTATATTTTAAAACGTCATTGCGAATATAATGAAGCAATCTGATTTATTGAAGAAAGATTGCTTCGTTCCTCGCAATGACGAAAAAAAAACGCAACCATAATGAATGGTTGCGTTTTTAGTATTCTGGATGCTGAAATAAATTCAGCATAAGCGATTCCTACATTTTTTAAGAAAAATGTGCTCTCTGCTTACTTTACCTCTTCGAAGTCTACGTCTTCAACATTTTCTTCAGAACCTTCTGCTGTTGGCTCACCTTCTTGTGCTCCTGCTCCAGCTTCTTGTTCCGCTTTGTACATCTCTTCAGACGCTACTTTCCAAGCTTCATTAATCGTTTCCATTGCAGCATCAATTTGTGCAATATCTTTAGATTCATGCGCTTTTTTCAATTCTTCTAACGCTGCTTCAATCGGACCTTTTTTATCATCAGATAATTTTTCTCCGAATTCTTTCAATTGTGTTTCTGTTTGAAAGATCATCGCATCTGCTCCGTTGATTTTTTCAGCCGTTTCTTTTGCTGCTTTATCAGCATCTGCATTTGCTTCTGCTTCTTGCTTCATTTTCTCGATTTCTTCTTCTGATAAACCTGAAGATGCTTCGATGCGAATTTCATGAGATTTATTAGTTCCTTTATCCATTGCCGAAACTTTGATAATTCCATTGGCATCAATATCAAAAGTCACTTCAATCTGAGGAGTTCCTCTTCCTGCTGGTGGAATTCCATCTAAATGGAAACGACCAATTGTATTGTTATCTGCTGCCATTGCTCTTTCACCTTGTAATACGTGAATTTCTACAGATGGCTGATTCTCTACTGCAGTAGAAAATACTTGCGATTTCTTTGTAGGAATGGTTGTATTTGCATCGATCAACTTTGTGAATACATTTCCCATAGTCTCAATACCTAATGATAAAGGAGTAACGTCTAATAACAATACATCTTTTACATCACCACTTAAAACTCCACCTTGAATCGCCGCTCCTAAAGCAACAACTTCATCAGGATTTACTCCTTTACTAGGTGTTTTTCCAAAGAATTTTTCAACAGCTTCTTGTACTGCTGGAATACGAGTAGAACCTCCAACTAAAATTACTTCATCAATATCTGATGTAGACAATCCTGCATTTTTCAAGGCAGTAGCACAAGGCTTAATTGTTCTTTTCACCAAGTCATCAATCAATTGCTCAAATTTCGCTTTAGAAAGAGTTCTTACCAAGTGTTTTGGTCCACTAGCAGTAGCCGTTACATACGGTAAGTTAATTTCTGTAGATGATGTACTAGACAATTCAATCTTCGCTTTTTCAGCAGCTTCTTTTAAACGTTGTAAAGCCATTGGGTCTTCACGCAAATCAATATCTTCTTCAGCTTTAAATTCTTCTGCCAACCAGTTGATGATTCTCTCATCAACATCATCACCACCTAAATGTGTATCTCCATCTGTTGCCAATACTTCAAAAACTCCATCTCCTAATTCTAGCACAGAAACATCATGTGTTCCTCCACCAAAATCAAAAACAATGATTTTTTGATCGATTCCTTTTTTATCCAATCCATATGCCAATGCAGCAGCAGTTGGTTCGTTGATAATTCTACGAACTTTCAATCCTGCAATTTCACCTGCTTCTTTAGTAGCCTGTCTTTGTGCATCATTAAAATATGCTGGCACTGTAATTACCGCTTCAGAAACATCTTGTCCTAAATAATCTTCAGCCGTTTTTTTCATTTTTTGCAATACCATTGCAGAAATTTCTTGTGGCGTATACAAACGTCCATCAATATCTACTCTTGGGGTATTGTTGTCTCCTTTCACTACTTTATAAGGAACTCTTTTGATTTCCTTAGCACATTCAGAAAACTTATTTCCCATAAAACGTTTGATAGAATATACCGTTTTAGTTGGGTTTGTTACCGCTTGTCTTTTTGCTGGATCACCTATTTTTCGTTCTCCGTCTTCTACAAAACCAATTACAGAAGGTGTTGTTCTTTTTCCTTCTGAATTCGGAATTACAACTGGCTCATTTCCTTCCATAACGGAAACACATGAGTTGGTTGTTCCTAAATCAATTCCAATAATCTTACTCATAATATGTATTTATATAATTAATATGTTCATTCAATTTTACAATTGTCTAATAGTCAATTTGTATGCCATTAGAGTTTCACTAAAAAAAATGTCAGTTTCTTTCTTTCTTTGGATAAAAAAATGACAGTTTGGCATAATTCCGACATTGGTTACTGATAAAAAGGCAACAAATCAAAAAATAAAACCCCATAAAGAGTTCGGATTTTATACTTTAGCCAAAAAAGTAAGTATGTCGCAATTTATCAGCGTTTTTGATATGTTAAAAATTGGCGTAGGGCCATCAAGTTCTCATACATTGGGCCCTTGGCGCGCCACACAACAATGGTTGAAAAAACTAGAAGAAACTGCTATTTTTGACACAATTACACACATTCATATTGATTTGTATGGTTCTTTATCATTAACAGGAAAGGGACATGCTACTGATTTGGCAATTTTATTGGGCTTAAGTGGCACAGATCCCGAATACATTCCGATTGATTCTATTGAAGCTGTCATAGCCACCATAAAAGATACGGGTGTTTTAAAACTGAATGGCACTAAAGAAGTTCCGTATACAGAGGGAAGCATTTTATTCAATAGAGATTTCTTGCCTTTCCATGCTAACGGAATGACGTTTATTGCCTATCATAATGAAGAAAAAATTTCTGAAGAGACCTATTTTTCTATTGGTGGTGGTTTTGTAATTCAAGAAGGTTTGGCACAGGAGACCACAAAAATAAATGCCAAAAATTTTCCATATCCTATTAAGAAGGCTAAAAAGCTAGAGGAATATTGTGAAAACGAAAACAAACTAATTTCTGACATTGTCTATCAAAATGAATTGGTACTTAGATCTTCTAAAGAAATTGACACCGAATTAGAACGAATTTGGGACACCATGCTAGAATGCATGTACACAGGCTGTCATACAGGCGGAATTTTACCTGGCGGATTAAAGGTAAAGCGTAGAGCGTTGACCATGCACCAAAAGCTCATCAAGGACAGCTCGTACACCAATACTACCGAATGGCTTACTGCCATTAGAAGTACTGAGGTAAAATTTAGAGAAATCTTAAAATGGGTAAGTTGTTTTGCCTTGTCTGTAAACGAAGTCAATGCTTCTTTAGGAAGAGTTGTTACAGCACCTACAAATGGTAGTGCAGGTGTAATTCCTGCTGTTTTAATGTATTATTTAGTGATTGAGAATCACGATGCCGATATTGAACACATCAAAAAATTCTTATTAGTCGCTGGAGAAATTGGCAGTATTTTCAAAAAAAATGCAACCATCTCCGCTGCAATGGGCGGATGTCAAGCAGAAATTGGAGTTTCATCAGCAATGGCAGCTGCAGCTTTGACAGAGTTATTAGATGGAACACCCGCGCAATGTTTGGTTGCTGCAGAAATTGCCATGGAACATCACTTAGGGTTGACGTGTGATCCTATTGGTGGTTTGGTGCAAATACCGTGTATAGAACGCAATGCTATGGGCGCCATTAAAGCGATAAATGCGGCTGAATTGGCTCTAGATACGGATCCAAAAGACACCAAAGTGCCTTTAGACAAAGTGATTGATACCATGTGGGAAACGGCTAAGGATATGAACCGTAACTACAAAGAAACTTCTGAAGGTGGCTTGGCAATTACCGTTGGTTTGGCAGATTGTTAGAGTTGCAAAGGGGCAAAGTTTCAAAGGGTTGTCATTTCGAAATGACATATAGTACATACTAATTACAACACCAATTCAAAACTGACAATCGCTAATTGTTAACTGATAACTGGTAATTGGCAACTTATCTCGTAAACACCAATTCTGTTTCGGTAGACATTTTTTCAGAAAAACGGTAGCGATCCACATCAAAACCTTTCAATCCTTCAATGGTTTCAATATTATGATCAATGATATAACGCACCATGAGTCCACGTGCTTTTTTAGCAAAGGTCATGATGATTTTGTATTCCCCATTTTTCAACTCTTTAAAAACGGGTGTAATCATAGGTGTTTTTATCGCTTTCTGACGGACTGCTTTAAAGTATTCTGAGCTTGCTAAGTTGACAAACAATTCGCCTTCCTCAAGCTCATCATTCAATGCATTCGTTAATTGATCTCCCCAGAATTTGTACAAGTTTTCTGTCTGTCCAACTTTTAATTTCTTTCCCATTTCTAACCGATAGGCCTGAATTAAATCTAACGGCTTTAGCAAACCGTACAAACCTGATAGAATTCGCAATCTGTCTTGCAATAATGGAAGCTTATCCGTTGCCAATGTGTGTACATCAATCCCTCTAAAAACCTCTCCTGTAAATGCGTAAATAGCTTGCTTGGCATTGTCTGTGGTAAATGGCAATTCCCAAGATTGATTGCGTTCGTAGTTCAACTCTGCCAAGGCAGGAGAAATCCCCATAAACTCAGATAATTTTTTACGTGAAAGTGTTTTTAGTTTTTTATTCAGCTTTTTAGATTGCTCTAAAAATTGTGGCTGCGTGTATAAACTTGTCGACACCTTGTCTTCAAAATTTAATGACTTGGCTGGAGAAATGATGATTTTCATGTTGTAGTGTTGATGCGTTTATCTGTTGAATCGTGTAAAAATACAATTTAAAGAATAGAATTCTTAGTACTCACTCATTTACAACCACTTACTCTTCTTTCGAATTTGCAGTATACGTTCTCCACTTTTCTAAGCAATCTAGCATGTCTTGTGGAACTTCAGAGGTAAACCGCATAAACTCACCCGTAGTTGGATGTGTAAATCCAAGTGTTTTTGCATGCAACGCCTGACGCGGTAACGCTTTAAAGCAATTTTGTACAAATTGTTTGTATTTGGTAAAAGTGGTTCCTTTTAAAATGCCATCACCTCCATAACGTTCGTCATTAAAAAGTGTATGACCAATGTGTTTAAAATGTGCTCTAATTTGATGCGTTCTTCCTGTTTCTAATTTACATTGCACCAATGTAACATACGTCAGACGCTCTAATACTTTATAATGCGTAACCGCATGTTTCCCAAAATCTCCTTCCGGAAAAACATCCATTTGTAACCGGTTTTTCAAACTGCGACCAATATTTCCTTCTATAACTCCTTCATCTTCGCTAACATCTCCCCAAACCAAGGCATAATACAACCGCTCTGTTGTGCGATCAAAAAATTGTTTGGACAAATGCGCCATGGCAAATTCAGTCTTAGCCACCACCAACAATCCACTTGTATCTTTGTCAATTCGATGCACCAAACCTGGGCGTTCATTGCTATTGGTTGGTAAGTTTTCGATGTGATGAATGAGTCCATTTACCAAAGTTCCAGAATAGTTTCCATGACCAGGATGCACCACCATTCCTGCTGTTTTATTCACAACAATCACAGCATCGTCTTCATACAAAATATCTAAGGGAATGTCTTCTGCTACCAATAAATTTTCTGGCGGCGGATACGCCAATACAACACGAACTACATCGTTTGGCTTCACTTTATAATTCGATTTTACAACCGCATCATTTACCAACACATTTCCTGCTTTAGCAGCTTGTTGCACTTTGTTTCGAGTGGCATTTTCTATAAAGTTCATTAAAAACTTATCTACTCGCAAAGGCTCTTGTCCTTCACTCGCAGTAAACCGATGATGTTCGTATAAATCGTCGCTTTCTATGTCTGTATTTTCTTCTTGCATGTTACTTGTTTAATCTATATATGCTTGGCACAATCTAAATACTGCCATCTGCTTATAATGAGTTAATGTTGTAAATAGATCTACTATCAAAAAGAACTCAGACCTACTTATGCATACTGCTATGCTCACTGAACACTCATTATTGTTTTCCGTCACCCAAAATTAAATCGATGGTTGAATTTTTTGGTAACTTTTTTCCAGGTTGTATCTTTTCTCCGTTGTGTCTCATCCCTCTCACTACATCTTTACCAATGTCTTTTACATAGGTTAATGTTCCTATCTTAAATCCGATGGAACGCAAATGCGTCATCGCCTGTCTTTTTGTACGTCCATTTAAATCTGGCAATACAACATCTCTATATTTAGACGGATTCAATGTCAAATAAATTTTTCTGTTTTCTTTTACAAACTCCCCTGCTTCTGGGTTTTGCTCTATCACCGATGTATTTGGATAGTCAGGATTGTAGCTTGCAGAATCAATGACCTCGAAACGCAAATCTAGCTCCTTTAACTTCTTTGCCACCTCTTCTAAAGTAACTTTTTGAAAATCTGGAACTTGAATTTTATGATCGTGATTGGTTGTAACACCAAACCACCATTTCAATAGAAAAACAAAAACTAACGTCACTAAAACAGCCATTGCCACTTGTTTAAAAAAACGCTTGCTTCTAATAAATTGAAAAATACTCATGGTCATTTTTTAATAAGGACAAAGATATAAAACCAAACGTTAGTCTTTCTATTTATATTTTGATAAATTTGTTTATCTCATTTAAACATCCAATGAAGAAAAATATTGCAATTATTATGGGAGGGTTTTCCTCTGAAGTAGACATCTCTTTAAAAAGTGGTGCTGTGGTTTATACCCATTTAGACAAAAACACGTACAATGCATATCAAATTCACATCTTAAAAGACAAATGGGTGTTGGTTGACAAAAACGGGAATAAATATCCTATTGATAAAAATGATTTCTCTGTTAATGTACATGGAAAGCACATCACTTTTGATTGTGTTTTCAATGCAATTCATGGAGCTCCAGGAGAAAATGGGCAGATTTTGGCGTATTTTGATCTGATCGGCATGCGGCACACCTCTGCGCCTTATTATCAAATGGCATTGACGTTTAACAAACGTGACACGCTTAGTGTGGTAAAACAATACGGAATTTTAGCGGCCACTTCTGTGTATTTGAATAAAGGTGATGCTATTGATACGCAAAAAATTATTGACAACGTTGGCTTGCCTTGCTTTATAAAACCCAACAATGCAGGTTCTAGTTTCGGAATTTCAAAAGCACATACAGAAGTAGACATCATTCCTGCTATTGAAAAAGCTTTTTTAGAAGATCGTGAAATTTTAATTGAATCCTTTTTAGACGGAACAGAAGTTTCTGTGGGTGTCATCGAATACAAAGGGAAAATAACGGTGTTACCAATTACAGAAATTGTTTCAGAAAACGACTTCTTTGATTATGAAGCCAAATACGAAGGAAAATCTCAAGAAATTACGCCTGCAAGAATCTCAAAAACGGAAGCGAAAAGAGTCGAAGAAATTGCCAAAAAAGTATATCGTGTTTTGTGCATGAGCGGTTTTTCTCGCTCTGAATTTATTTTGGTTGATGGCGAACCTTATTTTTTAGAAATAAATACGGTTCCAGGATTGACCGAAGAAAGTATTTTACCCTTACAAGCAAGTAAGGCAGGAATTAGCCTGTCAGATTTGTTTGACAATGCCATTCAAATGGCTTTGAAATAGTAATACAGTGTATTTAAATTTAAATACACGAGACAAGAATCAGGAGACAAGAGATTATGAAAAGACATAATTTTAAAAAATTGCAAATCTGGGAAGAAAGTATGCTTTTAATAAAGGATACCTATTTAATGACAGCTCGTTTTCCTGACTTTGAAAAATTTGGACTTAGATCCCAATTAAATCGATGTGTTGTTTCAATACCATCAAATATAGCCGAAGGAACAAGTAAAAAATCGACAAAACATTTTGTTACTTTCCTAGAGCACAGCTTGGGTTCTGCTTTTGAATGGGAAACTCAATTAATAGTTTGTTTTAATTTAGACTACATTACAAAAGAAAAAATTTTAGATTTGGAGTCTAAAATCAACACAATACAAAGAAAAATTTCAGCATTTATAGATTCTTTAGATTAACACTGTCTTGTCTCTTGATTCTAAAAATCCTGTCTCAATTTATAAAATTATGAAAAAAGCAGTTTTTCCAGGATCATTTGATCCCATTACGTTAGGGCATTTAGACATCATCAAACGAAGCCTTCCTTTGTTTGACGAAATTGTGATTGCCATTGGTATCAATGCCAAAAAAAATTATATGTTTTCTATTGAAGAACGTAAAAAATTTATTCAGAATTCCTTTTTTGCAGAAGAGAAAATCATCGTTGAAACTTACTCTGGCTTAACCGTAGATTATTGCAAAACCATCCAGGCTGATTTTATTCTTCGTGGATTGCGAAATCCCGCCGATTTTGAATTTGAAAAAGCCATTGCACAAACCAACAGAAAACTATCTGGAATAGAAACTGTTTTCCTGTTAACAAGTGCAGATACTTCATTTATCAGCTCTTCTATTGTAAGAGACATTATACGAAATGGTGGCGATGCCTCTAGCTTAATTCCTGATGCAGTTTCAAATGCGATGAACCCTTAATTTATTGCGAAAATACCCACAAAAAACACATGAAAACAGTACAATTTGAAGAACATTACGTAAACCGAAGTAATTGGTTAAGAGCCGCAATTTTAGGCGCTAATGATGGCATTTTATCTACCGCAAGTATCATTATTGGTGTTGCAGCTGCAAGTCAAACAAGAGATCCTGTCGTATTGGCAGGAGTCGCCGGATTGGTAGCAGGCGCCCTATCTATGGCAGCAGGAGAATATGTGTCTGTAAGTTCACAATCAGATATAGAAACGGCAGATTTAGAACGCGAAACTCGAGAGCTAGAAGACATGCCAGAAGAAGAATTATTAGAGCTCGCAAAAATCTATGTACGAAGAGGTCTGGACAAAGAATTAGCACATCAAGTAGCAGAGCAATTGACAGAACACGATGCACTAGGAGCGCATGCAAGAGACGAATTGGGCATCAACGAAATTACCCAAGCAAAACCGCTAGAAGCCGCCTTTGCTTCTGGAGCTGCTTTTGTTTTTGGTGGAGCATTACCGGTACTTGTTGCCGTATTTGCTGATGTACAACAAATGGTGTATTTGCAATATATCTTTGCCATTATATTTTTAACAATACTAGGAACTGTTGCTGCAAGAGCAGGAGGATCTAGCATTAAAAGAGCCATTATTAGAGTTACCTTTTGGGGAACTATCGCAATGGGGATTACCGCCTATATTGGTTCGTTGTTTGGAATGAATGGGGTTTAGAAAAACCAATCTACGACGTTAAAACCTGTTAAAATTCCGAACATTTTAAAAAAAGTAGTAACTTAGTCAGCACTAAATTCTACACATTTTGAAAACTTTAACCATCAACGGGAAAAACCACAATATAGAAGCGCAAGATGACATGCCACTATTGTGGGCAATTAGAGATATTATTGGATTGACAGGCACAAAATATGGCTGCGGTATTAGTCAATGCGGAGCCTGTTCTGTACTTCTAGATGGACATGTAGTTCGCTCTTGTAGCATCCCGGTTACCTACGCAGAAGGCAAAGAAATTTTAACCATCGAAGGGAAATCAGACACCTTGAATTATTTGCGAGAGGCTTGGGTTGATGGCAATGTGCCGCAATGTGGTTATTGTCAATCTGGACAGTTAATTGCTGCCACTGCCTTGTTAGACAGCAATGCAAATCCGACAGAGGAAGATATCAACAACGCCATGAGTGGAAATATTTGTAGATGCGGAACCTATCCGAGGATAAAAAAAGCGATTTATAAAGCTATTGAACTTAAAAACAACTAAACTATGGATGCTATTCAAAACATGAGTCGTAGAAATTTTGTAAAAGTTGTTGGCTTGGCTTCTGGAGGGTTGATTATTGGATGTCAATTTACCTCTTGCAACACTGAAATTGTTCGAATTGACGATGGAACCACATTTACTCCCAACTTATTTGTACAACTAAAAAAAGATGGAACACTAATTTTATTAGCTTCAAGATCAGAAATGGGACAAGGCATTAGAACCTCGTTAACTTCTGTTATTGCTGATGAAATGGATGCTGATTGGAATTTCGTAACGGTTGTGCAAGCAACAGGAGATTCTAAATTTGGAAATCAAAACACTGATGGGTCTAGAAGTATCAGAACCATTTTTGAACCGATGCGTAAAATGGGTGCAACGGCAAGAGCGATCCTGATTACTGCTGCAGCAAAAAAATGGAACATTGCGAGTTCAGACTGTAAAACAGAAAACCATTATGTCATCAACACAAGCACCAACGAAAAATTGTTTTATGGCGATTTGGTAGATGACGCCATGAAAATAGAAGTACCAACAACCGTTACTTTAAAAGATAAAAAAGATTTCAACTATATAGGAAAACAATTGAAAAGTGTAGATCTTACTGATTTCACACACGGAACCGCGGTATACGGAATCGATGCGCGCTTGCCAAATATGAAATTTGCAGCCATTGCTCGTTGCCCGTCAACTTTCGGAACTGTAAAAAGTGTAGACAAAACAGCTACGCTAGAAATTACAGGTGTAGAACAGGTGGTTGAATTAGAACGTGTAAAAAGACCTTTCGGAATGCTAGGTGGCGTTGCTGTAATTGCGAGTAATACTTGGGCTGCTTTTCAAGGAAAAAACAACCTAGAAATTGTTTGGGACAAAGGAAGTAATGGCGCATATGACAGTGAAAAATACATGCAAAAAATTACGAATCGTGTGCACAACAATGCCAAAGTTGTTCCGCCAACAAAAGGAAATGTAGCTACCGCTTTTAAGGAAGCTGATCGTGTTATTGATGCTACCTATCAAATGCCACATTTGGCACATGCACCTATGGAAGTTCCAAATGCGTTAGCGTGGGTTCAAGACGGAAAATGTGAGGTTTGGGCTCCGGTGCAAGCGCCTCAAGTTGCCAGAGCAGAAGTTGCTAATTATCTTGGAATCGATGAAGAAAATGTAACCATACACGTTACTTTTTTAGGAGGTGGATTTGGACGAAAATCAAAACCAGATTTTGTGGTAGAAGCTGCCGCTTTATCAAAAAAAATGAACGCTCCTGTGCAAGTTGTTTGGACACGAGAGGACGACATACAAAATAGTTATTACCATACCACAAGCGCCCAATACTTAAAAGGTGCTTTAGACAAAAACGGCACCGTTACAGGTTGGCTGCACAGAACGGCATTCCCTTCTATTGTGTCTACATTTAAACCGATGTCAAATTATGGTGCCGGTTTTGAATTCGGACAAGGGTTTAATAACAATCAGTTTGATATTGAGCACATGCGATTTGAAAATGCAAAAGCAGAAGCACACGTACGAATAGGATGGCTGCGCTCTGTTTGCCATATTTACCATAGTTTCGGAATCAATTCTTTTGTTGATGAACTTGCAGATAAAGCAGGAAAAGACCCCTTGCAATTCAATTTAGATTTGATCGGAAAAGACAGAATTCGAGAAGAAAAATCACCGTTTCCTCTCAACACAAAGCGATTGAAAAATGTATTAAAAACAGCTGCTAAAAAAGCAAACTGGGGCAAGAGCTTGCCTGAAGGTCATGGGATAGGATTAGCGGTTTATTATAGCTTTTACACCTATGTTGCTAGTGTTGTAGAAGTTTCTGTAATAAACAACAAATTAAAAGTACACCATATACATACCGCGGTAGATTGCGGATTGGTGGTGAATAAAGATACTGTTACAAATCAACTAGAAGGTGCTGCAATCTTCGGAATGTCAGTTGCTTTACATGGAAAAATCACGGCAAAAGATGGCGCCATTGAACAAAGTAATTTTCACGATTATCCAATGACACGAATGTTTGAGACCCCAAACATTGATGTGACAATTATTGAAAGCGATGAAGTTCCAACTGGAGTTGGAGAACCTGGCGTTCCTCCAATTGCACCTGCTATTGCAAATGCAATTTTTAATGCGACTAGAAAACGGTATAGAACTTTTCCATTGTCTGATCATGGGTTGGTGTAAGTCATCAAGAGATTTAAAGTAATCAATAATAACATCATGTCAGTTCGAGTGATTTTTGGACATAGTCGAAAAATAGTATCGAGAACCTTTTATTCTTAATATGTTCTCGATACAAATTTCTATTTTCTACGAAAAGGAAATTCACTCAAACTGACACTAATATATGAAAAAAAACAATCCAACACTCATCATCCTCGCTGGCGGAAAATCTTCTAGAATGAAGATTTTAAAAGGTTTATTGCCTTATAAAAAAAGCTATTGGATACTTGCTCAAATGGATGCTTTTAAAGCTGGAGAAACGGTTTGTATCGGATTGGGATTTGATAAGGAATTGTATTTTGATGCCATTCCTTGGTTGAAAAATGCCATTAAAGAGCCACAAACTTACCATGGTAAAAAAGTACGCGTAGTCATCAACCAAACCCCTGAGTTTGGGCTACTTTCCACCTTACAAGCTGTTTTAAGAGGAATTGACAACTTCTCTACTCCAAACGATGTTTTGATATTACCGATTGATGTCCCTTTGTTAAAAGCATCCGAGGTAGGAAAAATTATTTCAGAAGAAAATGAAGTGGTCATTCCCAACTACCGTCAAAAGAACGGACATCCTGTCAAACTAGCTGTTGGTTTTTGGAAAAGCCTTTTAGGTCTTGATCCCCAAGATCAAAATGCACGACTTGATGTTCAAATAAAAAAGTTGACAAGCACTGCTGTTTCAATCGTCAATGTTGATGATGAAAACTGCATTCAAAACTTAAACACTCCTGAAAGTTGGAAAGCGTTTATTTCTAAACTCCCTCCCGAATAGTTATCGGGATTCATAGGAATGACTAAAACTTATACTCAGATAAGGAATTCGGAAATTTTTCTGGATTTGCTGCCAAATGATATCGGGGATCATCGATGCTTTCTTCTATAATTTCACTAAAAATCGGACTTGCTTTGTACAGTAGTATTTTACAATCTTCACTCAAGTGCTTCAATCGAATTGTTTTCCCTTCAGCTTGGTATTTTTCAACCAAAGCAAAAATAGCTTCAATAGCAGAATGATCACTTACCCGAGATTCTACAAAATCAATTTCAATCTTTTCAGGATCATTTTTAATATCAAATTTTTCATTAAAAGCAGTAATACTTCCAAAAAACAAAGGGCCCCAAATCTCGTATACTTTTGTTCCATCTTCTTTTAGGCGTTTTCTTGCACGTATCTTTTTTGCATTTTCCCAAGAAAACACCAAAGCACTTACTATTACACCGGCAATTACAGCAATTGCCAAATCAAAAATCACGGTCAATGCAGAGACTAAGATCAATACAAAAACATCCGTTTTAGGGATCTTATTTAAAATTCTAAAACTAGACCACGCAAAGGTTCCTATAACCACCATAAACATCACTCCTACAAGTGCTGCAATAGGGACTTGTTCTATATAAGAAGATCCAAAAACAATAAACAACAGCAACATAACTGCTGCTACAATTCCAGACAATCGGCCTCTTCCTCCTCCTTTGATATTGATAATAGATTGCCCAATCATGGCACAACCACCCATTCCACCAAACAATCCTGTAATGATATTTGCGCTTCCTTGCGCCACACATTCCCGATTAGAATTTCCTCTAGTTTCTGTTAAATCATCTATTAAATTCAAGGTCATTAATGATTCTATCAATCCGATTGCCGCTAAAATAGCTGCATATGGAAATATAAACCAAAACGTTTCTAGCGTCATTGGAATTTTAGAAAAGGTTTCTAAATGCAATATTGGCAAGCCTCCTTTTAAGCCTTCTCCTCCTCCATCTTTAATAAATGAGCCTACAGTTGCCACATCTAAATTTGAAAAAACAACGATTCCAGAAACCACCAAAATACCAATTAAGGCTTCCGGTAATTTTTTGGTTGCTTTTATTTTTGGAAGCCCCCACATAATAAGCATGGTTAAAGACACCAAGCCAATCATATACCATAAACCATTTCCATCTAACCATACTTTTTCACCATCTATCGTTTTGGTAAACATTCCTAGTTGAGATAAGAAAATCACAATGGCCAAACCATTTACAAATCCCATCATTACTGGATGCGGAATTAAACGTACAAACTTTCCTAATTTTAAAACTCCGGCCAAGACCTGAATGAAACCCATTAAAATTACAGTAGCAAATAAATAATACAGTCCCAAGTTTTCTCCCTCTGCTCCCATCGCATTTCCTTGGCTTACCAAAGAAACCATTACAACTGCTAATGCGCCAGTTGCTCCAGAAATCATTCCTGGTCTTCCTCCAAAAACAGCGGTAATAATTCCCACCATAAAGGCAGCATACAAGCCCACTAAAGGATCTACACCTGCAACAAATGCAAAAGCAACAGCTTCAGGAACCAGTGCCAACGCAACTGTAATTCCAGACAACACATCATTCTTTACATTTTGTACTCTTTTTCTGATAAATTCTGTCATGGTTTCGTCTTTTTACAAGTCGGCAAAGATACCTTTTATTTTGAATTGATGGCACACCCTTAATTCAAAGTCTTTTTATAGGCTTCAACGACCAACTTTATATTTGCATACGTATCTTCTAATGCGTGTTGACTTTCGGCTTCATTTTTAAAAACTGCCTGTGTGATTCCTTCTTCTAATTGTGGTATCAATGTTCCTGAATAATCAGAATCCATCAAATACCAATAGGTTTCTTTGAGTCTCTTTTCTTTCTTCTGATAAAAAACATGATACGTTACTATTAAAAATCTCTTTAGTGATAAATTTTTAATTCCACACTCTTCTTCAACTTCTCTAAGAGCTGTAGATTCAATCCCCTCTCCCTCTTCAATTCTTCCTTTAGGCAAATCCCAAATCCCGTTTCTATAAATAAAAAGAATTTCTTTGTTCGTATTCAACACTAAGCCTCCACCAGCTACATCTACTTTAAATGTACGCTTGAACACGCTCCAGTCTTTTTCTAAATCATTGCAAAACACGATGGCGCCTTCTATAGATTTGCTTTTTAATCGATATAGCAATTCATCAAGAACCAAGTCTTTAAAAACAAAAACAGGAAACTTATTTTGCTTTTTTAAAGAATCTGTTACGATTATTGGGGCATCATTCACAAAAACTTTATACATTTGTAGCTATGATTTTAAACAAAGATATAGCAAAAAAAACTGCTGAATTATTACTCCAGATTAAAGCCATAAAACTAAGCCCAACAGAGCCTTTTAACTGGGCTTCTGGTTGGAAATCCCCAATTTATTGCGACAATAGAATTACCTTATCATTTCCTTCTGTTCGAAATTTTTTAAAAACAGAGCTGGCTAAAATTGTTGAAGAAAAACATGGAAAACCAGATGTTATTGCTGGTGTAGCTACTGGCGCAATTGCCATTGGTGTTTTAGTAGCACAAGAATTAGGGGTTCCTTTTGTGTATGTTAGACCAGAGGTAAAAAAACATGGAAGAAAAAACCAAATTGAAGGCCATATTGAAAAAGGTCAAAATGTGGTGGTTATTGAAGACTTAATTAGCACGGGGAAAAGCAGTTTACAAGCTGTAAAAGCGTTGAAAGAAGCTGATGTAAATATCAAAGGAATGGTGGCTATTTTTACCTACGGATTTGATATTGCAAGTACTAACTTTGAAAAAGACAATATCGAACTGACAACAGTAAGTAATTATAATTACTTAATAGAACAAGCTTTAGACAGTCAATATATTTCAGGGAAAGAATTGGCTTCTTTACAAGAATGGAGAATGAACCCAAGCAAATGGAATCAATAAACAATATCGTATGAAT
>Ga0066376_10000554_pt1 | contig 34790 bp, 32 predicted proteins | sample Knorr_S15_td_Bot_FD_77009 | JGI IMG/M metagenome (GOLD analysis project Ga0066376, IMG submission 77009) | Marine microbial communities from Southern Atlantic Ocean transect - Knorr_S15_td_Bottom_ad_5009_LV_A | ecosystem: Environmental > Aquatic > Marine > Oceanic | place: Southern Atlantic... | reverse complement strand
GGCGATATCGGTCCTTGCGCCGATATGGGCTGACACGGGCGGTATCGCTGAGACATGTGCTCGCGTTGTGGCCCGCGCCGGGGACCACAACGCGCTTTCCCGGATGTTCCGACCGGCTGAGTTGATCGGCGATTCCGCAATCGTTGTAATGGGATCGGCCAGGGCTTCAGAGACCGTGGTCAACGTGCTTTTGCCTACGGTATTCGCCCTTGCGGCAGGATCCGGTCACAGCAGCATGGGCCTGAGGAACAACGTACTGGCGTTGTACGACGCACACCCGAAGCTTGCCGAGAATTCTGTAACCAGGGAAGCGAAAGTTGCTCTCGGTGTCGATTATGAGGTTCCAAAGATCGCCTCGGCCCGCGACCAGCAGGGCCTGATAATCCTGTACCGGGAAATGTTCAGGAGTGGTATCAGGCCCCACCAGAGGAGATTGCCGGGAGTATGACCCAGCGACCCCGTCACCTGCGATACGATTAGACGCATGGCAGCTGAATCAAGTCCCCGACAGAACTCGGCCGGTCGCGTTTCCGCACCGGGTGTGCGAAGCGCCCCGGTGGGATCGTCGGGAGCGTCTGAAGTGCTACTTCCCGGCGAACGGGTAATTTCTGAACTGGAACCGCGCGGCGGGGGTTATTTCCAACTGACCCATGCGAGGGTGATTTACAACGGCGGTGGCGGGACCGATGGCGCGATCGCATACGCTTCAGTCCGCTTGAAGGACATCTCGTCGATCCAGATTTCACGCCGTCCACGTGCGCGCCGGAGCGCCGCATGGGGTGTTGTCGGGCTGTTCAGTGCCATTGGTGTCTGGCAGGTTACGCCGGACTCGACCATCGGCATCGGCGCTGCCGTTACGGTGGCGTTGATCTCGTTGTTTTTGATGGCGGACTACTGGGTCAGGCCTGCGGGCGTCTTTCTCGAGTTACGCACACGTGGCGGGACGATCGCCGGTGAGGTGGGCGGCAAGGCATCGAACGCACTGGCCTTCGCCAGGCAGGTCGAGGACGAGCAGCGGCGGCTCGGTCCCAGTCGGGTCAGCACCCCGTTCAGGAAATATCCCTCGGGTTAGTGTGGACTGGGGGACCGGGGTGAACGACGGGCGGGGTCCGGAGGTTTCGGACAACCCGAAAAATGCTTCAGGATATAGCCGGGGCCCCAATTCGCAGGTTCGGTATCACGTCGAGGTCCCAGGCGTCGCGACGACCGTTTCGGTAGTTGACGCGGCCGCTCATCGCGATCATCGCACCGTTGTCTGTACACAGCTCGACCGGGGGAACCGCAACCGGGACAGGGGAGCTGGCGACCAGGGTTTCACGCAGTTGCCGGTTGGCCGCGACGCCGCCGACCAGCACTATTCCCGCGCAGTTCTCCCGTACGGCCGCGGCGATGGTCTTGGTGACCAGCACGTCGACGACTGAATCCTGAAAGGCCCTGGCCATTCCCGCCACTACCACGGGATCGACCTCGTCGTCGGAATTTTTTCGTGGGAAGATGCCCAGTTTCCGGGCCCGGTTTATGACTGCGGTCTTCAGGCCGCTGAACGAAAACTCGTCGGTACCCTGCATCCAGGCCCGCGGAAATGGCTCGGTCTCAGGTGCGCCCTCGGCCACTCGCTGGATTTCCGGCCCCCCCGGATAGCGCAGTCCCAGTACGCGCGCCACCTTGTCGAACGCCTCTCCGGCAGCATCGTCCCTGGTCTCGCCGAGAAGCCTGAACCTGCCGTGGTCCTCGAGCAGCACGAGTTCGGTGTGCCCCCCCGAAACGACAAGGCACATGATGGGTTTTACGCCGATGGCTTGCTGAAAGGGTTTCAGTCCCGATTGATCCGGCGTTACGGCTTTGGGATCGGCGGTCAGGGCCCAGGCCGCGTAGACGTGACCGTCCATGTGGTTCACCCCGACCAGCGGGACGTCGAGCGAGGCGGAGAGGCCTTTTGCAAAATTCAGGCCGACGATCAGCGAGCCCGCCAAACCCGGGCCGTGGGTGGCCGCGATTACGCTGACATCGCGCCACTCGATACCGGCGTCGATGATTGCGCGCTCACAGACCGGGCGTATATCGAGGACGTGCTGTCTGGACGCTATTTCGGGGACGATGCCACCGTACCGAGCGTGGATATCGACCTGCGTCGCGATTACGTTGGCGAGGACTTGGCCATCGTCGTCCACTATGCCCACCGACGTTTCGTCGCAGCTGGTTTCAATTCCGAGAAATTTCATTGCTATATGTCCAATGTAACCACCAGACCGGTGATTTTACCTATGCGCCCGGTGTACTTTAATGCATGATCGAAGCGAGAGCCGCTCAAATTGGCCCACGGTTCGCGGGCTGGCCGGGGGAAAGACCGACTTTTGCGGCGCGTGTCAATGAAATTTTTACTGGATAACAAAATATCGGGGTGTGATTGATTTGGATTCGAATAACTGGCCTGAGTGCATGTCGTGCGGTGAGGGACGGCTGGTCCCCCTGTCAGATTTCGGGAGTCAGGGGGCGGCGGTGCACTACAAGGCCTGGGTTTGCATTAACCCCGATTGCGAGTTCAACCTGAAGATTCGCAACGGTGAAATTCACCTGAACGAGCCGATCATCCAGGGTGCCCGAGTCCGATAGAATTTAGCCGGTCAATCCGCCGCGGCCCTGAGGGTCGTAACTAGTGCTGAGGTTGAGACGGCTATCACGCAAAAATCCAGCGCCCCGGCGCCCAGCAGGTTCTCGTTTAGCACGATTGCAGCTTACGCAATCGCGGTGCTGGGTGCTGCCCTGATCGTTGTCTCCGGCGTATACATCTACTCGCGGACGCGCTCTGGCTCTGACGCCACAGAGTTTATCTACTCAGTACCTGAGGAAAACCTTGGCGGTCACCTCGGCCGTGCGGCAGTGGCGGTTCCGCCAGCGCCGGTCACCGGTGAACGGCCCATACCACTGGAACAAAAGGCGCCCGACGTTGCCGGGTTCGCGGGCCTGTACCCGGGAAACCTGCTGAACCCGAAATACTGGTCGGAACCGGAGTGGGCGGGTTCCGATCCGTTCGGGGGACCGACAATTCCAGACGGCTTCATCCCGGTGCTCTCGACAGATTTATTCCGCGATTTCGACCCTTCGCTGGATGCGACCGGCATGAGGATTCCCGCGATCAACGTGAATTCGAGCGTTGTAGAGCTCGCGATACTCGATCTCGGAAACCAGCGGGCGTACCAGACCCCGGACAACACGGTGGGTCACATCCCCCAGACCTCGTCGCCCGGGCAGCAGGGAAGCGGCTGGTTTTTCGCTCACCTTGAGAGTTATATCGCCGGCGAGGGCAGCATCTTCCGGCGTCTTCCGGAAATTACTGAACTGATAAAGCAGGACCCGGTGGACGTCTTTATCACTACTGACGATGTGGAATTTGTTTACCGGGTGACCGGTACGAGACAGGTGCACGAAGACGACCTGAAGCTGTTCAGCGCGGACGACGCGCAGATCGTTCTCGTGACCTGCTGGCCGAGCCGGGTGTACGACCAGCGAGTGCTGGTCGATGCGACGCTGGTGGCGTACCGGCCGTTTTAGGGGCGTTGGGCGGGGCGTTGGGCTCCGGGCGTCGTAGGACGACTTGGTCGCGCGTCGCAGTTCTCCCCCTCTCGATCTCCCCCATTCCGGGGGAGAGGGAAGTTAACTCCGGGCGGGGCGTTATGCTCCGGGCGTCGTCGGACGACTTGCCAGATGGCTGGCGTGAGCAAGTTGCGCAGGTCTGTTACGCGGCCACCCCCAGAGGGAAAGAAGCGCGCGGGGTCGTGGGCATGACGAGCCTTTTTGTCCTTTAATCGATGCCCGGTTTTCAGTTTTCTGCGCGATCATTGTTGCTGGTCCTCTGCGGCTATGACGACCGATTCGATTCAACTGCCCGGGCTTCGGATGCCAGGCTGCAGAGACTCCCCCGTTTCTCTATTTCGACCCGAATAGACATGACCCCGCGACACGAACTGATAATCCCGCCCGAAAACACGCACGGTTAATCCAGGAAAGCCGGACGGCAACATAATGACAGTTTCGACCCCGCCGATATGGAGGGACAGGCCGCTACTGGTACTGCTCGCAGTTGCCGTGGTCGGGCTGGTATTGCAGATAACGCTCGGTGGAGTCGTCCGAGTCACCGGTTCCGGCGACGGCTGCCCGGACTGGCCTCAGTGTTTTGGCCGCTGGTACCCGCCGTTCGAATACCACGCGATTCTCGAATACAGCCACCGCTCTGTCGGCTCACTGGTCGGGCTGGTGATTGTCACGGCGACCGTAAGGGTGTGGATCAAGCACCGGGGCGAGCGCGTCGTGGCATGGCTGGCGACTGCGTGCCTGGCCCTGATCGCCGTTGTGGGCGGTCTGGGCGGGGCGGTGGTGCTGAACGAACTCGACCCGGCTATTCGCACCGTCCACCTGATGCTCGCCCAGATCGTCGTTCTGCTGGCGGCGCTCGCACTGGTCGCTGCGCTCTACACACGGCCCATTTTTATAAAGGGAGTGCAGGACACCACGCCTCGCAACCCACCGGACACAGGCTCGCCGTGGATCTGGGGGCGGGTAAGTAGGGAGCACCGAAGCGCCCTTAACCTCGCCGCCGCCGCCGCGGTGCTGACACTGGTGGCCCTGCTGTCGGGTTCATATGCAGTCTGGAGGGAGGCCGGGGCCGTCTGCGCATCCTGGCCACTGTGCGGCGGGTCGATCGTCCCTGAATCGGTGCTTGCGTGGATCCATGTCACTCACCGCGTCATTTCGCTCGTCGCCATCGTCGCGGTGCTGTACGCGGGGCATCGTGCGCGGCGCCTACCGAACGTTTCGGGGGCTCTCCGCGCGGCCGCACTCGGCTCGGCCGTGCTGATCGTCGCGCAAATGCTGATGGGAGCTGCGAACCCGTGGACCACATTCGCCGAATGGGCGAGGGCCGGACACCTGAGCATGGCGACCCTGGTGTGGGTCGATATGGTGTTCATCGTGGCGCTGATTCTCCGCCCGGTCCCCCGCAGGGATTTTTATACCGGGGAGTCACTTGCACGGGACGAACAGATACCGGGAGATGCGAGTCTCGTCTAGGAAGGTCGCATTCGGAGCAGAGTTCACGGATACCGGTTAAAATTCTCGCATGGTTACTAACGAAGCAGTAGAACGCGGTTCGGCACGGGCCCTTTTGAGCGATTTCATCGCGCTTACAAAGCCGCGCGTGATGTCGCTGCTGCTCGTTTCTGCCATTGCGGGGGCCTTTTTGGGGGCGGGCTCGACACCGACTTTTACAGTGATAGTCGCAGTACTTGTTGGCGGGGCGCTGGCCTCTGGCGGTGCAGCATCCCTGAACATGGCGTACGAGAGCGAGCTCGACCGGCAGATGGGCCGCACCAAGAACCGTCCAGTCGCCGAAGGCCGGATATCTGCACGCAGCGCCGTACTGTTCGGGATCGCGCTGAACGTGGCCGCGTTTATCGTGCTGGTTCTGCTAACGAACGTGCTGGCGGCATCGCTCGCACTGGCGGGGACCGCACTTTACTTCGGCCTCTACACAGTGATTCTGAAGCGGACGACGACGCAGAACATCGTGGTGGGCGGTGCCGCCGGGGCCGTTCCCCCCCTGGTTGGTTATGCCGCAGCGGCGGGCACAGTTGACCTTTCGGCGTGGTACCTGTTCGTGATCATATTTTTCTGGACGCCGCCGCACTTCTGGGCCCTGGCGATTATGATCAAGGACGACTACGCTCGCGCCGATATCCCGATGCTCCCGGTGGTTCACGGCGTTGAGTACACGAGTAGCCAGATACTCCTCTACACCGCGGTCCTTACCGCTCTGACCATCCTGTTCGGCGCGGTGGCAGATGCACTGGGCCTGACGTACATGATCGGGGCAGCGGTGCTGGGCGGGGCGTTCTTGTGGTACGCATATCGCCTCAGGCATGAGCCTGGCAGACCGGCAGCGGCGAGGTTGTACAAGTACTCGCTGCTTTACCTGGCGCTGCTGCTGGTCCTGGTGATGGTCGATTCGGTAATCGCCTGATCGTTTGGCCGACCGCAGCCGTGAATGTCCAGGCACTGTGGCGAGCCGAATAGCCTGGGGTGCGTCGGCTGGTTGGACGCCTTCTGCGCAATTACCGGCGTTTTCGCGTTACGATGTGGGCGTGGGATTCCTGAAGACAACTTTTACGGCGTTAGGCATTGCGGCGGGCGGTTATATCGGCGTCTCATCGGCCCTCGCATCAGGTCTGATCAGGACGACTCGTGTACCCCCCGATGACACGCCCGATTCGGTCGGTCTCGACTACCGGGACGTGAGCTTTATCAGCCGGGGCGGCGATGCCGAACTCGCGGGCTGGATTATTCGTCCGCAGCCGGAGTCGGAGGTAGGTTCGGGAACTGTGCCGGACGATGAAGTCGACACCCGTTCCTCAAACGCCGGGTTACGGGGGATTTCCTGGATCGCGATGGTCCACGGCGACAACGCGAGCCGCGGCGATTCGAACACGGGGATGCTCAATATCGCCCGCGCTCTGAGCCTGCGCGGATTCGGCGTTTTCATGTTCGATATGCGCGGGCAGGGTGATTCACCGACCACCGATTCATCGTCAGGTTATTACGAGAGGCTCGACCTGCAGGGCGCTTCCGATTACCTTGTGAGCAACGGGGCCGAACGGAGTCGGATTGGCGCGCTGGGTTTCGCCCTCGGCGGGGCGGTGGCGCTGCTGGCGGGATCGAACCCGAATAACTTCGGGGCGGTCGTTTGCGATAGCGCGTTCGCCGATCTTTCGCTGGTCCTGAAGGGCTCGATGACCGGAGTCAAACGTCCGCTCGCGCTGTGGTTCCCCGGTATGAAGTTCATGGCGAAGGCCCTTTACGGAATCGATATCGCCGACGTTTCACCGGCGCGGGCCATAGCCCGTTCCGACACGCCGGTGCTCGTCATACACGGTGAGGAAGACGTTGTGATTCCGGTGGAACATGCGCGGCTGCTGGGGAGGGCGATTGGTGCGAGCTTCGACGAGATCGAAGCGGGAGAGGAGACAGTATGGACCGTGCCCGGTGCGGGGCACACAGGCGCGTTCAGAGCCCAACCACAGATTTACATTGATAAGGTCGCCGCATTCTTCGAGAAGCACCTGAGTGCGCCCGTGACGACCTGAACTGGCGCGTGATGGGAGCCAGGTTGCCCGAATTTCTGTTTGCCAAACGTGGGCGAACCTGCGGCGCGTTAGGCCGGAAGCGCTGTCTGGGCGAGTTTCACGACTTCGGAAAAGCCCTCGGGCTCCCGGATCGCCAGCTCTGCCAGCGACTTGCGGTCGAGTTCGATACCGGCAAGCGACATACCGTGTATGAGGTTGGCGTAGTTGATGCCGTTTGCCCTTGCGGCTGCGTTGATTCGAACGATTTGCAGCGATCGGTTCGTGCGCTTTTTCAGGCGGCGGTGGGCCGTCGAATAGGCGAGTGCGTGAATGAGCGATTCCCTTGCGACGCGGTACCGACGGCTCCGTGCCGCCCGGTGACCCCGCGTGGCCTTGAGCACTGCCTTATGCCGTCTTCGTGTAGTCGTTCCGCCCTTGACCCTTGCCAACGTATTTCTCCTCGGTCACACACAATTGCCGAACTCGTGGGTGAGCCCGGCAATGTAGTCAGATAATAATGCAGCTCTTGCTAACGAATTGCGCTGATCGCCTGCTTGATACTCTTTGCGAATTTCTTCGAATCGAGCGCCACTTTTCCGCCGAACAGGCGCTTGACCCGGGCTGCCTTGCGGCGGCGGAAGTGGCCCTTGGGGCCCTTGGTCCTGAGCACCTTGCCGGTACCACTGATATGGAACCGCTTCTTGGCACCCTTGTGGGTCTTCATCTTCGGCATGTTAGAAAGTTTCCGTTCTCGGTTCTGGTTGTTGACCGTTATGATTCGGCTGTGGGTCTTCTAGCTCGACCCGCACCACCTGGACCTGATCGATTTATTTAATAGCTTCTGGTTCTGGCACGTTCGCGTCATCGGCCGCTGTGCTCGTTAATTCGGACTCTGCTGGCACGTCAGTGGTGGCAACTGTCGAAGCCTTAGCCTGTCGTTCTCGTTCCTTCTGCTGTGGCGACGGTGCCAGCAATATGCTCAACACCCGCCCTTCCATTCCCGGCGGTTTTTCGAGCTTCGCGACCGACGCCACACCTTCTGCAACTTTTCTCAACACCTTCATGGCGATTTCGGGATGCGCACGCTGGCGACCCCGGAACCGAACGAACACCCTGACTTTTGCACCCTCGCCAAGAAGATTTTTTGTCATCCGGATCTTCGTTTGGATGTCGTTGTCGGACATCACCGGGCTGAGTCTTACGTCTTTCTGTTTACTGGCACTCCGCGAGATTTTGCGGGCCTCGCGCTGCTTTTTACTCTGGATAAATTTGAAGCGACCGTAATCCAGGAGCCTGCATACCGGTGGATTCTGGTTGGCCCCGACCTCAACAAGGTCGAGACCTTCGTCCTGCGCCATCTCGAGGGCGTCACGCAACTGCATCACGACCGACTCGGACGAATCCTCGCCACGAATTACCCGAACCTCATCGGCTCGAATTCGGCGATTCACCCTGAATTCTTTTGCTATGTTTGCACTCCCTGCGACACGGGGCGTACTCCCGCCGAACTACGCTTCGACAAATCAGGCCAGATCGGGCGATTTGCGCGTACTTATTTCCAGTGTCAATTTGATCGAACTTCAAATATACCAACCCCGTAGCCGATTCTCAATTGGGAGCCCGTATAAATCTTCACCAGCTTGCCACACGTATTACGGGCTGAGATCGGTGCTGCGCCAGGTTATGGCTATGCTACGATTACGATTGGTAAGTATCGAGATTCGGGCGCGAATTACAGTCTCCGACGACTCAATAGAATCGTGGGGCCATGCGTTCTCATCGAAGTAACGGGTCGACACTCACACCGGCCCAGACCACCCGGGTATTAGCGGGAACAGGATCGGACGGCCAGGACATATGAACAGCCGCTGGATGCGGAACAGCCTCGTCTATCTTGTGATCATCGTCGCAGTGATCACTATCTTCTTCTTGTTTGTCGACTCTCCCACCGGTGAGGCGAAGGAAATCGGCATCAATGAGATTGTCGAACTCGCGAAAAACAGCAGCGGGTCTTCAAGGCTCGAGATTGAAGTTAAAGGCGACTCGCTCACTATCTCGGACGGCGTAAACCTGTTCAAATCTCGTAAAGAAGAGGGCTCGAGCGTTGCCGAGCTGCTCTCCAACGCCGGGGTGGACAACGCCAACTACACGGTTCGGGTGGATGCCGGTGGTGGATTTTCGAGCATCTTTGGAATCCTGATCGGGTTCCTGCCGCTGATTCTTTTCGGCGGAATCCTGTTGTTCATGATGCGTCAGGCGCAGGGCAACAGTAACCAGCAGATGGGCTTCGGCCGCAGTCGTGCCCGAATGTTCGTGGGATCAAAGGCCACCGTTACGTTCTTCGATGTGGCCGGTGTGCCCGAGGCCAAGCAAGAGCTCGAAGAAGTCGTCGAATTTCTGAAGTACCCCGAACGTTTCCAGGCGCTCGGTGCCCGAATCCCCAGCGGTGTACTCCTTGTCGGACCCCCCGGCACCGGCAAGACACTGCTCGCCCGCGCCGTTGCAGGCGAAGCCGGGGTACCCTTCTTTTCGATCTCCGGTTCGGAGTTCGTTGAGATGTTTGTGGGTGTCGGTGCCTCTCGCGTGCGTGACCTGTTCGAGCAGGCCAAGCGGCACGCCCCCTGCATTATATTTGTGGATGAAATCGATGCCGTGGGCCGGCACCGCGGTGCCGGGCTCGGTGGCGGTCACGACGAACGTGAGCAGACCCTGAACCAGATACTCGTCGAGATGGACGGCTTCGATTCGGCGACGAATGTGATTGTCATTGCCGCCACCAATCGCCCCGATATTCTTGACCCTGCCCTGCTCCGTCCGGGACGGTTCGACCGCCGGGTCATTCTCGACAACCCGGACATCCGGGGGCGCACCGCGATCCTGGATGTACATGCCAAGGGCAAGCCGTTCGACAAGCACGTGGAGCTTGGCGAGATAGCCAGACAGACGCCAGGGTTCACCGGTGCCGACCTTGCGAACCTGATTAACGAGGCGGCGCTGCTAGCCGCGCGCAATAACCAGAAGACCATCAGCTTCGCAAACCTGACCGAGTCGATCGACCGCGTATCGATGGGGCCGGCCCGCAAGAGCAAGGTAATCAGCGAGAAAGACCGCAGGATCACCGCGTATCACGAGGCGGGCCACGCGCTGGTCGCCCACTATATGCCTGGCGGTTCGCCGATCGGAAAGATTTCGATTATCGCCCGCGGACAGGCGGGTGGGTTTACCCGGTGGCAGCAGGAAGACAAGACTTATGCATCGAAGGAGCAACTTGAAGCCCAGATCGCAAGTGCGATGGGCGGACGGGCCGCAGAGGTGCTGAAGGTCGGGGATGTGACTACCGGTGCTTCAAACGATTTCGAGCAGGCGACGAGCATCGCCCGCGAGATGGTCATGCGCCTCGGCATGAGCGACAAACTTTCACACCGTTCGTTCGGCAAGCGCCAGGGCGGTGCGGTATTTCTGGGACGTGAGATGTCGGAGGAGCGTGACTATTCGCTCAAGACTGAAGTGATCATCGATGATGAGATCAACCGGCTGTTGAGAGAGGGCGATGAGATGGCCAACAGTCTCCTCGTCGAGCACCACAAGGAACTCGAAGGAATAGCCCAGTTCCTGCTGGAACACGAGACCATCGACGCGGACCAGTTCGTGGCGATCATCGAAGGCAAGGAACCGCTGGCGGCCAGTCCGATGACAACTGACGACCCTATCGCGCCGCCCGATGGGCCGACCGACGAGATGCCGGAAGGCGAAGGACACGTCGATGGTGCCGCAAACCCGGAGCCGCAGGTCACGTAGTAGGGTTGCCCTACTGCTATTTCATCGGTCCTGGCAACCCAAAAAGCTTTGACGCGGCGCTTCCGGCGCCGTTTCTTATTTCCGGATATGGGCGCCCGAATAAAAACGTGGGGCTGATGACCAGGTGGACAACTTGAACGGAGCGGACAGGCTGTGAGCACTGTATTTTCGGGCAAGCGGTGGTCGATTCAGCGGTTTATCTCGGGCTTCGCGAACAATGGGTTCCTGATTACATGTTTGCGTACCGGAAAATCGGTAATCGTCGACACTCCGGCGCACCCTGATGAGTTGGTGGCCGCGTCCAGCGCGACGCAGGTCGAAGCTATCCTGATTACCCATGGTCACAGTGACCACCTCGAGGGTTTCGCCGCGGTGACTGATGTGTTCGGCGCACCCGTTGGCATCGGCACGGCCGACCGTGAGATGTTGCCTGCCTCGGCAAAAAGGGTGTCGGAATACCTGGACATTTCAACGAACCGGCTGATCGAGGTCGGCGATATCGCACTGCGTCCCATGGCCACACCAGGCCACACCCCCGGCTCGACTTGTTTCGTGCTCGGGCTATCGCCGCGACCCGAAGTCGGGGCGCCGGACTCGGGGGAGTCGGTTTCTCATGTGTTCACGGGCGACACGTTGTTCCCGGGAGGTCCCGGGAGGTCGGCATCGCCGGACGCACTCAGGCAGATGCTCGACTCGATCAACGGGCATATCTATGTACTGCCCGATTCGACCGTCATTCTCCCCGGTCACGGCGAGTTCACCACAATCGGCGATTCGAAGCGAGAGTATGCCGTTTTCGCGGCCAGACCGGTCGCTGCAACTCTTTCTGGAGATGTGACTTGGGCCTAGGCGATCAAGTGGGCGGGGATGGCCGGTTGATGCCACCAGAAACGGGGCTTCGAGGGGGGCAGGACCCGAGCGGCACCTTATTGCAGGAGGTGATGTGGGGGCCGCTCGATGTGGTTACCGGTGCAACGCTCACGATGCTCGTCGTGATTTCGATACTCAGTTTCGGCGGAGTTGTCGGCACGTCGGCCGGGTATGAAACATCGGTCACTTCGCCCGCGGGCTACATCGTTGGGGCGCTATCAAGCGTGCTCGCCGTGCTGCTTGTCCGTGTAACGCGATCTCCGCTCTGGCCCGTCGTGGTGGCGATCTCGATGGGCGTTGGACTGGTTTCGGCCAGTTACCTGTTGGCGACCGACGCGGGCGATGGCGTTGCCGAGGTGGTCGGTGTGCCCGTGTCGATCATTGCTGTGACGGTGATGTCGGCTTCTTTTGCCGTGATTGGCTTCGCGCTGTCGATAGTGCGTTACCGTGAACCTGTGGGTGCGCTGGGTTTCATCAGGACGAGCGGGATCAAGCCTTATCTGTTTGCGGCGGGCATGTGGCTGATCGGCATCGTCGCACTACTGGTAGTGATGCAGTTTTTAATCTGGTTGGGTATAGATTTCCTGCTGCCACCTGACACTGCGCAGCAAGCACTGGACGAGGCCGACGGAAACATTGTGATTGCGCTGCTGCTCGTGGCGGTTGTCGGGCCGGTTGCTGAGGAAATATTCTTCCGGGGGTTCGTACTCACCGGTCTGCTGAGACGTTTCGGGGTCGCGCGAGCCCTGCTACTTTCATCGCTGCTGTTCGGGGCATTTCACATCGATCCGGGAGCAATCCTGCTCACTTTCATGCTGGGCCTAGTGCTCGGCTGGGTGTACCTTAAAACCGGTTCGATCTGGCCCGCCATCTTCGCCCACTCGCTGCACAATGCAGTTGCCGTTCTGGCGGCCAAGTACTGGACGGCGGCCTGAGCGATTGAGCCGTGGCGGCGGGGGTCGATGCCTAGGAATCGTAGCCGGTCAAAAATCACGCCAGGAAACCGAAAGCAAATATGGGAACCGATAGAATTCGCGAGGCGTTCGAGCAGGCTAGGGCCGGAGGCCGGATCGCGCTTGTCCCGTACGTGACGGTCGGGTTCCCTGAAATAGACCTGACTACCGAAATCGTACGGGCGGTCGTCGATGGCGGCGCCGATGTTGTCGAGCTCGGTGTGCCGTTCAGCGATCCTGTTGGAGAAGGGCCAACTATCCAGGCTTCCGGCTACCGGGCCCTTCTCAACGGGGTAACGCCCGGGACGTGCATCGAGGCGGCTATGGCTATCCGGGGTGCCGGTATCGATGTGCCGATCGTATTTATGGGTTACTACAACAACATCCTCTCGGCGGGCCTTGACGATTACTGTTCCCGGGTTAGGGAAGCGGGTGTCGACGGGTTGATTGTGGCCGACCTCCCGGCACTTGAGGCGGGCCCGTTGCAGGACGCAGCAGACCGCGTTGGCCTTGCGGTGATTCCGCTGCTGGCGCTGACTTCGACCGACGAAGCGATCAGGCACGCTTGTGCGCGTGCGTTCGGGTTCGTCTACTGCATCTCGGTGCTCGGGGTGACGGGCGCTCGGGCGACGATGTCGGCGCGGGTCGAGGGGCTGGCAAACAAGGTGCGGAAGTACACCGATCTGCCGGTTGCGATAGGTTTTGGCATATCGAATGCCGCCCATGTTGGGCAGGTTGCGAAATATGCCGATGGCGCCGTGGTCGGGAGTGCGCTGATCGACACTCTGGCCGACGGTGATAGTTCAGGGGCCGCGGCACGGGCCGGAGCCTACATTCGCTCGCTGGCCAGCGGCACGTCAAGAAAAGTCGTGGCAAACTAGGTCGCCAGAGTCGCGGGAGTCACCGACGGCTACTAAAATATCGTAATCACGAGTATTCCTTGCGCATCGGAAATTCGGTCGCTCTGAAAAACGGGTCCAACTGCCAAATCGGCACGAGAAATCAATGGCAACGAAGGTTCGCGGCGTAAAAGGCGCAACAACAACCGGAGGCACCTCAGTGGAGGATGTCCTGACTGCGACCGCAGAGCTCTTGCAAGTGCTTGTCGATGAAAACGGCATCGAGCAGGATGACATTGCCTCTGTGCAGTTCACCACCAGCCCCGATCTAGTTGCCGAATTCCCGGCCGTCGCTGCCCGCGAGCGCTTCGATTGGAACGATGTGCCGTTAATGTGCGGTCACGAAATGGCCAGACCCGGCGCGCTTACCCGGTGCATCCGTATACTGATTTTGTGGAACACTGAACAAGCTCAGAGCGAAGTCAGGCACGCATACTTGAACGGTGCTGCTAAGCTTCGTCCCGACCTTTCGACAGCCAACACGTAAAGACATGAGCGAACGCAATAAAAAGACCAATTTCATGCCCGGTCGGCGCGATCGAAGCGCGGCCGCGATCGTCTATATGCGTTCAGCCGGGTACGCCCCGCTCTCCTATGCCTCCGGCTACACCTGTGCCGACGGCTATATTGGCGGGTTGTTTACGTTCGGGCGCTCCTATCGCAGCCTGTCTGCCTGAGCGTCCCCGGCCAACCCCCACTGGATTTATGAAGCTTCCCGCCCCACAGCATGCAACTGTGCCGGTCTGACTAAGTGAATCACGAACCCCGATAAACCCATCCGCACACAAGTTGTAGAGAAAAATAACAACGTCATGTCCACATCAGATATTCGAATCACTGGTATTCAGCCGCTCGATCCGCCCAGAAGTTACATTGAAGCGCAGCCGATTACGCCGAAGATCGCTGAAGTGGTGATCGAGGCCCGCAACGCAATCGAAAATATCGGCAACCGCACCGACAAACGCATGGTGATGCTGGTTGGTCCCTGCTCTATACACGATGAGACGGCCGGGCTCGAGTACGCAAAGCGGCTCGCAGTTCTCGCCGAGGAGGTCAAAGACTCCATCCTCGTTGTAATGCGGGTTTATTTCGAAAAGCCGCGGACCACGGTCGGCTGGAAGGGGTTGATCAACGACCCGAACCTCGATGGCACGTTCGATATGCAAACCGGGCTGAGGCGCGCCCGGGCGTTTCTACTTGAAGTAGGAAATCTTGGCCTGCCAGCGGGGACTGAATTTCTCGACCCGTTCACTCCCCAGTACCTAGCCGACCTGATCGCGTGGGGTGCCATCGGCGCACGGACGACTGAAAGCCAGACCCACCGGCAGATGGCAAGCGGTCTGTCGATGCCGATCGGCTACAAGAACGGTACCGGTGGCAGCTGCCAGATAGCAGTCGATGCGATGCTGGCCGCAAGGTCGCCACACGCGTTTCTCGGTATCGACCTCGACGGTCGGGCTGCGGTTGTAAACACTATCGGAAACTCGGCGCAACACTTGATCCTTCGCGGCGGGTCCTACCCCAACTACGACGAGGAGTCAGTGCTTTCGGCGAGTTCGCTCCTCGAAATCGCGGGGCTTCAGCCAAACGTCGTAATCGATTGTTCGCACGCAAACAGCAATAAGGACCACAGGCGACAGCCGATTGTGTTCCGTGAGGCTATTCGCCAGCGCGTCGAGGGTAATGAGGGTGTCATCGGGCTGATGCTGGAAAGCCACATTAACGAGGGTAACCAGCCGATGGGCAAGCTCGCCGATTTGAAGTACGGTGTTTCAATTACCGATGCCTGTATCAACTGGAGATCGACCGAGGAATTGCTTCGTGAGGCACACGCAAAACTTAACCAGAAGGCCGGGGCTCTCGCCTGAGTTTCCCGGAAGTCGATTGCCTTTCCAGTCCGGCCAAACGGCATGCCGATAACCGAACCGTCCGCATCCATAGAGGCCCCAGGCGGCCCCACGGTCGCCACTATCGGCACCTTCGACGGAGTGCACCTGGGTCACCGCGCGCTGTTGCGGCAGGTGAGGCATGAAGCCGAGGCGCGCAGTGCGAGATCGGTCGCACTCGTGTTCAGGGAACAGCCGCGGGCGTTTTTCAATCCGGGCAAAAAGGTTTCGTACCTTTGCGATTTCGAAGCCCGGATAGCAATGCTTGGCGAGACCGGCGTCGATGAGATCGTTGAACTGGAATTCGGGCTGACGATCCAGAAATTGTCTTCGGAGGAGTTCGTTGTGGGTCTGCGCGACCGTATCGGTCTTGAGGCGTTGATCGTTGGGCCCGGGGCCCGCATCGGAGCCGACCAGGTAAGGGTGGAAGATCTCGCATCACCTCGATCTGGCGGAACCGGGCCCGGTGGGTCGGGCGTCGTGTCCGGCGTCGAATTCATTGCGGCACCGGCAGCGATGGTCGATGGGCATGCGGTGTCGAGCTCGGCGATTCGGAAGGCAGTGATGGAGGGTCGGTGCGAGTCCGCGGCGAAGATGCTCGGACGCAATTACTCGATTACCGGCACAGTGGGTGCGGGCGAAAAGCGTGGACGAGATCTGGGGTTTCCGACGGCAAACCTCGAAACTGATTTTGCAGTAACGGTTCCGGAAAATGGAATTTACGCCACTCTCGCCACGGTGGATGGTGCGACGTACCGGGCGGCCACCGGCATTGGTGTTCGCCCGACTTTCGATACCGATGGCGGGCGAACTATTGAGGCGTTCCTACTGGACTTTGAGGGCGACCTTTATACGAAGCGACTCCGCCTGGAGTTCGTAACACGGCTCCGGAGCGAGGTCGCATTCGATTCAGTCGATGAGCTGGTGGAACAGATGAACAGGGACGTTGAAGAGACCCACGAGGTGCTGGCGGCACGGTTCCCCGGTCGATAGCACGACCGGCAATCTGAACGCCATTTTCTGCCACTAAAAAAAATCCCCTGATAACCTCCCGGTAATCCGTACAAACGCTATGACGACCAACACAGAATTCGCAAACGTAACCGAAGAACTCGAGTGGCGGGGGGCGTTATTCGATGCAACTCCCGGTGCGGCGCACGTGCTCGCCACGGAAAAAGTGACCTGCTACAACGGTTTTGACCCCTCTGCAAGCAGTCTTCACATTGGCAGTCTTGTGCCGATCATGGGGCTGGTCCGCCTGCAGCGCCACGGGCACACGCCGATTGCGCTTGTCGGGGGCGGGACCGGGATGATCGGCGACCCGTCGTTCCGCGCCGAAGAGCGTAAGTTGATGGGAATCGACCAGATCGACGAGAATGTCGAGGCGATTCGCCTTCAGCTGGAGCCGTTTCTCGATTTCAAGGCGAGTTCGAACCCGGCCCGGATGGTCAACAATGCCGACTGGCTGCGCAAGACCAACCTGCTGGATTTTCTGCGCGATATCGGCAAGCACTTTACGGTCAACACGATGATGGGCCGCGAGTCCGTGAAGGGCCGGTTCGGTCGGGACAGCGGAATTTCGTTCACCGAGTTCAGCTACCAGTTGCTGCAGGCCTACGATTTCCTGAGGCTGTACGAGATAGACAAATGCGGGTTTCAGGCCGGTGGAAGCGACCAGTGGGGCAATATTCTCGGCGGCGTCGACCTGATTCGCCGGATCCATGGTGCCGATTCTGACGGGCTGCCGCGGGCGCACGGCATCGCCTACCCGCTTGTGATCACCGCGAGCGGCGAGAAGTTCGGAAAATCGGCCGGCAACGCCCCAACGCTCGACCCAAAGCAGACATCGCCGTACCGGCTCTACCAGTTCTTCCTGAACGTGGCCGATGCCGACGCTGTTCCTTATCTGAAGCTGTTTACGCTGCTCAACCAGTTGCAGATTGGCGAGCTGGACGTTGCCGTGAAGACCGAGCCCGGGAAGCGGGAGGCGCAGAGGAAGCTTGCAGAAGAGGTGACGCAGACCGTTCATGGCCAGGGTGGATTGGACCAGGCCCTGCGAGTGACACGCGCCTTCTTCGGGGGTGACATTGCTGGCCTTTCGGCCGATGAGATGGAAGATGTGCTGGATGGTTCTTCAGTTACCGAGATTCGCCGTGACGAGTTGTCGGGGGAAGGGATCCGGTTCTCGGAACTGGCGGTGAAGGCCGCTGCCGGGAAGTCGGGTGGCGATGTGCGGCGCACGGTTGAGCAGGGCGGGATGTACCTGAACGGTGAGCGAGTTGAGAATGCCGACCGCGCCGTGGTGCTGGGCGATCTCGTCGAAGGACGGCTGCTGGTTATACGCCGGGGCCGCAAGAGCTACTCGCTGGTGAAGCTGGCCGATTAGGGGCGGGTATTCTGCGAGATGACCGAAGGCAAGTTCGGCATTTCGGAGACGTGTCAGCTGCTGAGGTCCCTCCGCTCCGGTCGGAAAATCTACTTTCTTTGAGGTCGAACGCGGGGTCGCTCTCACAACCGTCTAAGCCGGGCAAACGCGTCGAACGCCCCGTATAGAGGATGATCGTCGACGTAAGGCCAACAACAAAGCGCCCACCGTTGCCGTAACAAATAGTGATGGCAGTCAGAGGGCGCTCTGCTGCGAGACAGCAGTGTGAACTTGCCGTAATGCCCGCGACAATGAATCAGGGCATGCCGTGGCTGGCTGCACATGGCGACCGGCGGGGTGATCAAGGTGATCGCCGATCAGCAGACCGGTGTTTTGCTTGGGGCGACGGCTTGCGGTCCTACTGCCGCCGAAATACTGGGCATGCTCACTCTCGCAGTGCATAAGCGCATCGTGCTGGACGACCTGCGGAGCACGATCTATGCCTTCCCCACTTTCTACGGCGGGGTAGGAGAGGCGATCGGGGCCTACGCACACGGCGTGACGACGGTCCTCGATCCCGAGTACGCGGGCTTCAGGCCGGTCGAAGGCTGAGGAAAAGCGGTCGTTCACTTCCAGTGGGAGGGCGTCGCCCTGACTAACTCCCCGCGGTCTGAGCCGGGGCTGTTGGCGGTTTATTTGAGTGCTCGGAGTTAGAATATTTTGTGACCGTTTGTGGAATTGACCACTTATTGGTATTCCCTACTTGAATCCCGTATGAACGGAGTGCTCCGTTGAGCAGCCAGAGTCAGCCTAACCTTCGAATTCCCGGCCCGGTGCCGTTGCCCGACGACGTTCTCGAACTCGCCGGCTCGCAGATGATCAACCACCGCGGGCCCCAGTACGCAGGCATGCTGGACCGAATGACGGCGAACCTGAAGACGGTGATGATGACTGCGAACGATGTCTACTTCATCACGTCGTCGGGAACGGGTGCGATGGAAACGGCCGTGGTGAACACGATTTCGCCTGGCGACCGGGTGCTTTCGATCATCATCGGTGCGTTCGGTGAGCGGTTCGCCGAGATCGCCGATGCCTACGGAGCGGACGTCACCCGTCTCGTCTTCGATCTCGGGCAGGCTGCCGATCTCGACCGAGTGCGAGAGGCCATTCGCGGTATTTCCGACCTGAGAGCGGTCGTTTTCACCCACAACGAGAGTTCGACCGGCGTTTCCAACCCGCTTGAAGACCTGTGCATGGTGATTCACGAGGAATCGGATGCGCTGATCCTGGTCGACGCGGTTTCGAGCGCGGGCGGGGTGCCGATATCGGTCGACGCCTGGGGCATCGATGTGGTTGCCACGGCTTCGCAAAAAAGCTGGATTTCGCCTCCCGGAATATCGATGGTGACGTTCTCGGAAAAGGCGTGGGAAGCGCATTCTCGCTCGACCAGTCCGAAGTACTACCTGGATATCGAGCAGTACAGGATGTATCTCGAACTCGGCCAGCCGCCGTTTACTCCGTGCCTGCCGGCCATGTACACGCTCGAAGTCGCGCTGCAGTCGATGGTCGATGAGGGTATCGAAAACATTTTTGCGCGGCACCACGAGATCGCGCAGCACACCCGTGACGGTGCGAAGGCCCTCGGACTCGAACTGCTGCCCGACCCCCAGTTCGCTTCGAACACGGTTACCGCTATTCGGCTGCCTGAAGACATCGACGGAAAGGCGTTCCTCGCCAACGTGAGCAAGAACTACAACGTGATACTGGGCGGGGGTCAGAAATCGCTGGTTGGCAAGATTTTCAGGGTCGGCCATATGGGCTGGGTAGAGAAGTCCCATATCGACGAAGCCCTCAAGGCTGCCGAAGAAACCCTGAAGAGTATGACTTCGTAATTCTTGATGACGACGGTCGAAGACTACCGGACGTGGTCGAGCCGATCTGGACTCGCTCGTGTCGGCACCTAGTAAATAACGGCGGTTTAATGGGCGCGGTATTCGGACGGAACAGAAAAGGTTTACTTGCGATTTCACTAGTCGCGGGAATGCTTTTGCTGGCGGTTGCGTGCGGCAGCGATTCGCCTGATTCATCGGGGTCTTCCGGGCGCCAGGTGGGTGCGGAACCAACGGTAGTTGCCGAGCAGCCGCCTTCAAGCCCGACGCCGACTCCACCCACTACGACGGCATTTGAGCCCGCTCCGGCAACAACGACAGCATCCGAGTCCACTCTGGCTACGACGACGGCATCCGAGCCTGCTCCAGCCATGACGACGCTATCTGAGTCCGTTCCAGCTGCGACGCCGGCATCCGAGCCGGTTCCGGCAACAGCGACAGTATCGGCGCCGGTCGCTAAATCCGATGATGAACTGCCGGTTCTAGTCAATACACCCGGGCCCGTCGCGATGCTGGCACCGGATTTCACATTGCCGGCCATTGGGGGCGGCGAGTACACCCTCTCGGACTTCCGTGGTAAACAGCCGGTGCTGGTCGTTTTTTATCGGGCTTACTGGTGAACTTTCTGCAAAAGGCAACTCGGGGAGTTGCAAAAAGCGAAGGCCGAACTCGACGCGACTGGAGTTCAGATCCTCGCGATCAGCACCGATAACCTGGAAGGTCCGACGAATTTCGCCGGCCGTGAGGGTTATGAATTTCCGATTCTGTTTACCGCCCTCGACCCCTCGGTCCCGCAGTTCTACGGGGTGTTCAACCTTTTCGGCGATGGGCTGGCATCCGCTTCGATGTTCCTTGTGGACAAGCAGGGCGAAATCGCGTGGAAGACCATCGGTGAAAACTACACCCACCAAATATATGCTGAAGAGATAATTGAGCAGGTCGAAAAGCTGGATTAGGTTCAAATGTCCGCTCAAATACGTCGCCCGGGCGCGGCCTGTCCGCGGCGCGAAGGGCTGGATTGCTCGTGAGGGTGTTCAGACATTGAACGATTTTTTCGCTTTACTGACCGGTCGAAGATCGTGGACCGTACTGATCGCAGCGGTCCCGGTCATGTTGCTGACTTCATGTTCAGGTGTTGATGAGTCTGCCGCGAGCCCGACACCCTCACCGGGTCCCCCGGCCGCGGTCTCTGAACCGGACGGATCGATCTCATCCCCTGCAGCGGGATCGGACTCGCCGCCGGTCCTGCCGGTGTTTTCGGTTGCGTCGATAGATGGCGAGGACCTCCGGCTCGAGGACGTGCTTGGTACTGCGCCGGTGTATGTGCTGTTCATTCCGGGTGCTGATGGCGAACTTGACCGCGCCCAGGTCGGTCAGATTCAAGGCCGGTACCCGGAGTTCGAAGCGCTAGGTGCCCATATATTTTTGATCGCGTCCGATCTGCCGACAGAAGTGGTCAAGATGCGGGACGAGTTCGGACTTGAGTTTCCGTTGATTGCCGACCCGTTGAACGTAATCGCCGCAGACTGGCATGTGTTTGACCTGTTTGGTGAAGGCAGGAGCGGGCCGGCCAGCTTCGTATTTGATGCACACGGCTCGCTCATTGCGCGGCTGATTGCCGCCGAACCGGGGGACCGGCCTTCGGTCGATGAAGTACTCGGGGTGATCGAGGAATCGCTGAGCGCCGGAGGGGTGTAGGCGCGAAACGCTACAGGCGCTCGCCGAACTGCTGAATCACTGCACCTGCCGGGGGTTTCGGGAAGAAGTTGGTGGCCTTGGGCGGCAGGCGCCATCCACGCGTCACGATCGCCACGAACTCGGGAAGCGGTACCGGTCGCATGATGATCGCAAACCTGGCTTCGCCGCTATCGACCTGCCGTGCAATCAGGCTCGCGTCGTGGTGCGGGCTAATGACCTGTTCTTCGCGCGCCTCGGAAATCACCGGCCGGATAATCAGCGAGTGGAGGCGAGAATACTCCGAATTCTCCAGTGCGTTGTTGGGGGGTGGCGGGGCTTTCATGCGTGCGACATGGAACTTTCCGGGCTCTTTGCCGAAGAGTCCGAAAACAACCTCGTCGCCCTCTCTTTCGCCGAGCGCAACTGCAAAGGCCTCGATCTTCTCGGCGGTCGGCTGCCCTGCCGGCGGGGTCCACTCTTCCAGTTCGCACGTGCTTTTAAACGAGTCGATCAGGCCGGAAATTTCGTCGGCAGTGGCCGTTTCAACCACGCGGTGGTAGCCGCGTGTGATCAGCCCCGGTTCGTCGAATGAAACCATCATCATTATCCTAAAATTGATCGATTCGTCATGACCGACCTCTCTTTCCGCCCGCACACCGCTGCGATAGCGCAGGGCCGCCTCGTAGCGATGGTGGCCGTCGGCGATAAACATCTCGGAATCTGCGAGTGCCCTCTGGAGGACCCCGATGGTCCCCGGATCCGAAACGCGCCAGAGCCGGAGTTGCGGCATGTCGGGCGGTGTGAAGACTGCAGTCGGTTCGCCGCCCGCGATGGCCCTGACCAGATTGCCCACGCTTGAGCGCAGGTCATCCCGGTAAATCACCAGCAGGGGGCTGTAGTTCGACTGTGCAGCCTCCATGAGCCTGACGCGGTCGGCGACCCATTCAGACCGCGTGCCTTCGTGTGGGAGGACAATCTCCTGGTCGTAGTCCTCAAGCCGGACGGCCGCGACGAACCCCCGCCTGAACAGTTTTTGCCCCTGGTATTCGAACTCTTCTTCAGTCACGTAGATCGACGGCTCGCCTTCGTGCTTGAGAGCGCCGGAATCGAGCCACAGCTGGCTCGTTTCAGCGGCCTGTTCGTAGGGGTCTTCCGATAACCCGCGCCGTGCCAGTTCGAGCCGGACGATGTTGTATGGCGAGCGGTCGTACAGCTCCTGCTGGAGCTGGGGGGTGATTACATCAAACGGCGGGCAGATGTGAAGGCTCACATCGCCTGCAACGTCCGGGTTGTACCGCACTGCCCTGAAGGGCTGAATTTCCGCCATGTTTGATTACGATTCACTCGGGCCGGGGGGTGGTGTGTTTACGAACCAACAAACGAGTATAGCGCCGCCATTGCTGCTCACATCCCGCTTGAATAGTCGTTGTTATACTCGGTGCACCACTCCGAGAGCTCCATTCTGGTTAACTTCCATAGCCCGTAACCGACACTGTGCCAGACCCAAAAAAAAAGCTCCAAATGCCGTTCGATTCAGACTCGTCCAAAGATAAAGATCCTGAACAAAGGGGTTTTTACCTGAACGAAAAGATCAACAGGGCGAACCGGCTGTACTATATCGATAACGCCCCGGATTCATCCGACGCGGAGTGGGACGGCTGGATGCAGGAGCTGATCGCTCTAGAAGCCGAGCACCCCGACCTAAAAACTCCCGATTCACCGACCCGGCGTGTGGGTGCTCCTCCCTCGGGTGCGTTCGAGGAAGTTGTGCACCCGGTGCCGATGCTGAGCCTGGGTAACGTGTTCGACGAAGACGGCTTCAGGGCGTGGTACCAGCGCACACTCGACTACCTGGAGATCGAAGGCGCTCAAATGGTGTGCGAACTGAAAATTGACGGTTTGGCGATCGCGGTCACCTATCGTGATGGCGTACTAGAACGGGCTGCGACGCGGGGTGACGGCGAGCGCGGCGAGGATGTGACCGCGAATGTGCGGACCATCCGCAGCGTGCCACTGGCGCTCGATGGCGAGGCACCGCCGGTTATTGAGCTCCGGGGCGAAATCTTCTTTCCGATCTCGAAATTCGCCGCGCTGAACGCTGAACGCGAAGAGGCGGGGCTGCCTGCGTATGTAAACCCGAGGAACTCGGCATCGGGGTCGCTCCGCCAGCTTGATTCGAGTGAGACTGCAAAACGCCCGCTCGACATGTTCTTCTATTCGCGAGGCTACGTTGAAGGCGGCGACGAACCGGAAAGCCACTGGGACCTGCTGCAGGTGGTCAAAGGCTGGGGCGGCCGTGTGAACTCATGGACTCGCCGGGCGGACACGGTCGAGCAGGTAATGGCCGCCGTTGCCGACGCGGGCGAGATACGCGAATCGCTCGACTACGGCATCGACGGCGTGGTCGTCAAGATCGATTCGCTTGCCCTCCAGCGCAGGCTCGGGTACGTGGGGCGTGACCCCCGCTGGGCCGTCGCGTACAAGTTCCCTGCCGAGCAGATAGAGACGACGCTACTTCACATTCATGTGAATGTCGGGCGCACGGGCGCACTGACTCCGTGGGCCGAGTTGGAACCTGTGGTGGTCGGCGGTGTGACGGTGGGCCGCGCTACGCTGCACAACAAGGACGAAATAGCCCGGAAAGACTTTCGGGAGGGCGATCGGGTAGTAATCCAGCGGGCTGGCGATGTCATCCCGCAGGTTGTTGAGATAGCGGCCGGGAACGAGAGATCTGCCGATTCGGTCCCGTATGTATTTCCTGACTCATGTCCCTCGTGCGGAACGACAACGGTTCAGGCCGAAGACGAGGTGGTAACACGGTGTGTGGATGCCACCTGTCCGGTGCAGTTCGAGCGGTTGCTTGAGCATTTTGCATCACGCGGGGCCATGGATATCGAGGGCCTCGGCGCGCGGGTTGCGCAGGATTTACCGCGTCTTGGGTTTGTGTCGAACATCGCCGGGATTTACCGATTGCACGAGCGGCGTGACGATCTTCTGGAACTCGACAAGATGGGCGAGACGCGTGTCGACAACCTGCTTGCGGCTATCGAGGCGTCGCGTTCGCAGCCGCTTCCCCGCTTGCTTTTCGCACTCGGAATTCCGGAGATTGGCTCGGAGAGCGCTGAATGGCTCTCGCGAAGGTTCCGCGGCCTGACTGGTCTAAAAGAAGCGACCGAAGACGAATTGCGGGCGATCGACGGGATCGGGCCGGTGATCGCTTCAACGGTTGTTGATTATTTCGGAGTCGAACAGAACCAGAACCTGGTAGACGAATTAATCGCTCTCGGGATCAACCCGATCGACGATACGCCCGAGCCTTCGGCCGATCATCCGGCCAACGGTCTGACATTCGTGGTTACAGGTCGGCTTGAATCTATGTCACGCTCGGAGGCACAAAGTCGAATAAAAACGCTTGGCGGCAAGGCCACCGGGTCGGTGACTAAGAAAACCCACTACCTGGTGGCGGGCGCAGACGCGGGCTCGAAGCTGGAAAAGGCTAACCGACTCAGTATCCACGTGATCGACGAGGAAGAGTTCATAGCTTTCATGGAACAAGGCCTGGTGCCTGCTGCCCCCGAAACGGGACCGCCCGGCGAATAATCAGCAAGCCGGAGCTTTTGTATCGGTTACGCAAACCCAACTGATCGGGAATCCACCCGAGCATGTCTCGATATCATTCGCCAGCGACCAGCTGGACCGGGCCCAACCGGTACGTGTGACTCTTGGCGGGTTTGAGCACCCCGATGAGGTGATAGTGGCCAGGCAGTGGCGGGGCGATTTTGGCAGGCTGCTAACTGGCGTTCCGATGTTCAGGTTGGTGCTTCTGTACCCGACTAGTAGGCCGGAACCGACCGACATTCTGGACGACAGGATTTGCGTGGCGGCACCCCGAATGAAGGGCGGGAGAATTGCCGAGTCGAAAGCGACGTATCACGTCGATTCGGTGAAGAGCGGCCCGAATGGACGGAGTTCGCCCGGAACTAACGCGAAAGCAGCCGATTTTCGTTCCCTGCGCGAGGTCCGCCGAAGTAACGTTTCCTCAAGTGATCCCGGTCTGGGCCGGCTGGCCTCGACACTTGCTAACTACGAATCCCAGGTAAACGCTTCGGTGGCCGCCGATCTGCATAAAATGTGGAAATCGGGGGTAGTGGTCACTTCTCTTGACCGGAGTTTATCGAGAACTGAGGAACGGGCGGGCCGTGAAATTCAACCCGGTGACTGTTCCAGCTTGATAATCCTGAATCGTGGGTCGAATCTGCTGCTGCCGTACTGGGCGGGGGCATCGATTCGAGCATTACCGGTGATCGGGTCACTCCAGAAGATGTCTATGACGAGTTACAGGACGGTCGTCTGGCGACATATCCGACAGGTGGAACCGGGTGGCCGGGCAGTTTCGAGTTTGCGATCGTGACGGTTCAGAAATTCCGTTGATCGCCGGACCCCTTTGCCCGGAGTGGTAGGGACGACTCGGCCAGACGATCAATCACACCGATGTCATCGAATTGATGTCTGAGGTAGATGAGGCGTTCACGGGTTATTGCGACCGGCTGACGGCAGTGGTTTCAAGCATCGTCCTGGATTCCGAAAACACAGATAGGCTCCAGAAGTTATTCAGGCTCAATTCGGCAGGAGATTTATCTGATCTCGCGAACATTCTCGACGATAAGGTCATATCCTTTCTGAACGAACTATCTGGCAACACGAGCGGGAATCTAGACGATTGGACATTACCTCACTCTTAGAAAAACTCTTTCCGGGGGGCACAGGCGGCGGGTCGGAAGGCTCCCCGTGGATCGTCGTCGGCCTAGGCAATCCGGGTGCCGAGTACCGCAACACCCGGCACAACGTTGGCTGGTGGTGTCTGGACGAGCTGGTGGGGCGAACGAAGGCCGAACTGAACCGTAAGCGGAAAGAAGTTCGGTTCGCCGAGGTGAAGCTCGGGGGTGGCCGCGCCGTGCTGGCTTACCCGCGAACGTTCATGAACCGTTCAAGCCAGGCACTTGGCTACCTGATTAACAGGTTCAAGTCAGGTCCCGAAAATATCCTGGTAGTGACCGACGATATAAACCTGCCGCCCGGTTCTGTGCGTATACGAAAAAAGGGTGGTGCAGGTGGTCATAACGGCCTTAAGTCGATCATCACGGCCCTTGGGACGAACGAATTTCCCCGCATTCGCATCGGTGTCGGGACGCCTGAGTTGTCCGGTGTGCAGGTCGAGCATGTTCTGGGGACATTCGAGCCTGCAACGCTTGAGCTTGTGAAGACCGCCTCGGTCAGGGCCGCGGACGCCGTTACGATGATCGTTGGCGGCGATATCGATAACGCAATGAATCAGTTCAACGGCACTGTAGATGATAGAGGCAACGGCAGCGACAAGGGCAACGGCGAATCCTAAGTGAAGTTATCTCGCGGCACCGGTGGCAGGGTTCGCTCAATGGCAGTTTTCGGCGCGATCGTCGGAATGGCCTTTCTCTCAGGGGCGTGCCGGGGTGAGGTTGAAGACCCTGCCGTTCCCACCTCCCTCCCCTCGACAACTGCGCGCGAAACCCAGGTTGCTGGTATTTCAGGTCCTTCTACGGCAACTTCGGTGCCGCTTATCAGCACGCCCACTTCTGTGGTTCCGGGGACCGCTGATGACCCGGCCAGCCCTAGGCCCGAGGATGCCGTCAGCCCAACGGCTGCCGACAGCTCGTCACCGGCTCCGCAGCCGAGCCGTGGAGGGGTGGTAGCGGCCCCGAGCCCGACCGCGAGCGCGCCGAGTTCAACGGTCGCCCAGTCACCCGGCGCTACCGGACCGGGCTCGGCTTCAACCGTAAATCCGACGCTTACTCCCGAGGCGGTGTTCGTCCCAATCCCGGATGAACCCGATATTCCAGTTCCCCCGGACCGCGATCTTCAGGATCTGGGCAAGCGATTGGTCGAAGGCTATGTTGAGCCGCAGACAGTGTTAGCTTCGGAACCGTTCGTCGTCGGTCAGAAAGTCGATTTCTGGGTATCGCGAGACCAGGGCAGCGTGCTCGCCAGCGGAGAGGTAGCTTATATTTCGGAGCACGCCTACTGGATTTTCGAGAACAGGTTCATTCCCACGGCGGCGGACATCAGGCAGGTCGCCGACGCATTTGAGAGCAACGTTTGGCCCGCGGTGACGGAGGTGTTTGGAACCCCCCTGATTCCCGGTATCGGCGGTGACGATCGAATCGTGGTTTACCACAGTAATCTGCGGACCGGGATTGCCGGTTACTTCTCCGCAGCCGTCTCATACCCGCAACAAATCATTCCGTTTTCGAACCAGCGCGAAGCCGTGTACATAGCGGCCGATAGAGTCGACCTTACGGGACCCGAATACCTCAGTGTGATCGCCCACGAACTGCAACACGCCTCGCACTTCGCAGCCGATTCGAGCGAAGATGCGTGGGTCAACGAGGGGCTGTCGGAAATAGCGGCCGAAATCGCGGGTTTCGGCAGATCGGCTGTATCGGCGTTTGTCAGGTTACCGTCCACGTCGCTCACCGCGTGGGCGCAGGACATTTTTTTCTCCCGACCCAACTACGGGGCCGCAAACTTGTTTTTCGCGTTCCTGGCGGCCCACTATGGCGGAAACGACATCCTGAGAGCCGTCAGTCGCAACCAGGACGATGGAATCGTCTCGATAGACAGCGCGCTCGCGGAACAGGGCTTCGAAGAGAGTGCGGACGACGTGTTTGCCGACTGGCTCGTTGCCAACTACCTGAGCGCGGAAGACGGACCCTTTTCGTACGAAGATCGTTCAGTCGCTCCTGTCAAGAACATTTACAAGCGAGCACCCGACTCCCTGACGGGCGAGGTAATGGGTTACGGAGCCGACTACGTGGTCACGTCGACAGGTTCGGGCCGGATGACGATTGGGTTCCAGGGGGAACCGGAAACCGCGTTGCTTTCCGAACCGCCACATTCCGGTGACACCTGCTGGTGGTCGAACCAGGGCGACTCGATAGATTCGACCCTGACGAGGAGCGTCGACCTGAGTGCAGTCGAGCGGGCCACGCTGCAGTACTGGACGTTTTATGACATCGAGGAGTCGTGGGACTACGCGTACGTGATGGTTTCGACCGATGGCGGCGAGACCTGCCAAATACTCGACTCCACGCTCTCGACCCGAACGAATCCCAATGGCAATTCGTACGGTCCGGGACTGACCGGTCAGAGCGGTGGCTGGGTACAGGACTCGGTAGATCTTTCGAAGTATGCCGGGGGGCAGGTGTTGCTACGGATCGAGTACGTCACCGATGAAGCCGTGTTTTCCAAGGGTGCATGCTTCGATGATTTCAAAATCCCGGAAATTGGCTGGTCCGACGATACTTCGACCCGGGGCGATTGGGTAGCCAACGGATTCGCACTGGTCGAAGAAACAGTGCCGACTCAGTACCTGGTTCAGGTGATCCACGAGAAGGACATCGGTGACCCTGTCGTTTACCGGGTGCCTGTCGATGCCGAAGGTGCGGGAAGTCTGGTTGTCGAGGATATCGGCGAGGACGACCTGATCGTCGCGATTATCAGCGCGATTACAAGACATTCGACGTCACCAACGGAATACACTCTGACGATTACGCCTTAGGGCCCTGTCCCGGAGGGCGTGGTCCAATTTTTGCGGAAGCCAGAGCGCTCCGACGCCGCGACGTTATCGGCTTTCGGCCGCATTTCGACCAGCCAGCCGGGAGCGATTACGACCAGCAACCTGTTCAGCCCCCTTAGCATTCGGGGCGAAACGATGCCGAACCGGGTTTTCGTTGCGCCAATGTGTCAGTATTCGAGCGAAACCGACGGCCTCGCAACGAGCTGGCACATGGTCCACCTTGGCACGCGGGCGGCGGGCGGTGCCGGACTTGTGGTGGCGGAGGCGCCGTCGGTCCTGCCGGAGCGGACTTGCCTAAGGCACCTCGATGCGTTCCCAGCCTGTGTACGGGACGACCTCTTCGGGGATCACGATCGAACCGTCCGGTTGCAGGCCGTTTTCGATCACCGCTATCCAGATTCTTGGCAGCGCCAGTCCAGAGCCGTTGAGCGTGTGCGGAAGCCGGGTCGAGGCACCAGTTTCTGGTCGGTACCGGGTGTTGTTTCGTCGTGTCTGGAAATCTGTGCAGGTAGAAATCGAGCTGACCTCGAGCCATTCGGCCGAGCCGGGAGACCAGACCTCGATGTCGTAGGTCTTGGCCGACTGGAATCCGATATCTCCAGCGCAGAGTTTTAGAACACGGTAAGTGAGGCCGAGCCGCTCGCACAGCGTCGACGCTTCGGCGAGCATCTCTTCGAGCCCGGCTTCCGAATCCTGCGGTTCGACGTACCGGAACATCTCGACCTTCTCGAACTGATGAACCCGTTTTATTCCGCGAACGTCGCGGCCCCCTGCGGCGTGTTCCTTGCGGAAACTGGGGGTCTGTGCAACGTATTTGAGGGGCAGCATGTCGGGATCGATGATCTTGCCCTGGTGCAGTGCGTTCAGCGCGACTTCGGCAGTCGGAACCAGCCACAGGTCAGTCTCGTCGTCGTGATAGAGGTTTTCTCTGAATTTCGGCAGGTTGCCCGACCCCTGCATCGTCTCCGACCGCACGAGCAGCGGTGGGTCGATCTCGGTGTAGCCGTGCTCGTTAGTGTGGACATCGAGCATCCAGGCCGCGAGTGCCCGCTGGAGCTTCGCGCCCTTGCCCTTCATCACGAAGAAACGGGCACCTGATATACCTGCACCGGCTTCGAGATCGAGTATTCCGAGGGCAGGTGCGACGTCCCAGTGGGCGTTGCCGTGGCTCTCGGTTGGGCCGTCGGACGTGTGGATTACCTCGTTGGACTCCTCGTTCAGCCCGTCTGGCACGTCGGCCAGCGGGGTGTTTGGCAGGGGCAGCAGCGTCTCGTTGAGGTCGGCCAGAACTGCGGCCAGGTCGGCTTCGACCGACTTGATACGATCGCCGATCTCCCGCATTTCGGATATTTCTTCCAGCGTGGGTTTGCGCTTTTCGTCGCCAATTGCCTTGCTAACCGCATTGCGGTGGGCGCGGTCGGCGTCGGCCAGTTGGATCAGTGCTTTTCTGCGCGAATCGAGTTCGAGAATCCGATCGATCGGCGGGTCCTCGCCGCGGCGAACCAGTGCGGTTCGGAATTTCTCGGGGTCTCGGACTATCTGGTCCAGTGAAAGCATCTGGCGGATTCTTTTCAGTATTTTTGCAGAAACATGTAACGGATCGCGTCACTGTGATTGATTTGATCAGATGTTGCGCATGGCTGGAAATAGCAGGATTTCGCGAATCGAGTCCTCGCCCGCGATCAGCATCATGAGGCGGTCTATGCCGAGCCCGAGCCCACCTGTCGGCGGCATCCCGTGCTCAATCGCCACGAGAAAGTCCTCATCCAGGCGGTCGGCCTCAACGTCATCGAACTCGCTCCGCATCCGTTCTTGCTGCTCGAAGCGTTCGCGTTGATCGACCGGGTCGTTGAGTTCAGTGAATGCGTTGCAGAGTTCAGAGCCAACGACAAACGCCTCGAAGCGCTCGACGATGTCGTCGGAGCCGGGCTTGCGCTTTGCGAGTGGTGACATTGCGACCGGGTAGTCGACGAGGAAGTGGGGCTCGATGAGGTTAGGTTCGACTTCCGAGGAGATTATCTTGTCGAGCAGGCGTCCCCATGCCGAGCCTTCCTCGACGTGGATGCCCCGCTCGCGCATCGCCTGGGAAAGCGATTCGGCGTCTGAGGACTCGACAAAGTCGATGCCGGTGCGTTCCTTGATCTCGGTGCGGAGGTCGAGCCGCGGCCACGGCGGAGTCAGGTCGATCTCCGGCCTTACGCCTTCGATTTCGGGAAGCACCATTGAGCCGGTCGTTTCCTGCGCGATGTGGGCGACCATGTTTTCTACCATCTCCATAACGTCGTTGTAGTCGGCGTAGGCCTGGTAGCTTTCGATAGTGGTGAACTCGGGATTGTGATCGTGGTCGAGTCCTTCGTTACGGAACAGGCGCCCGATCTCGAATACCCGTTCGATTCCCCCGACGATCAATTTTTTAAGATAGAGCTCGGTGGCTATCCGCAGGAACAGGTCGCGGTCGAGCTGGTTGTGGTGGGTTTCGAACGGGGTTGCCTGCGCGCCGGCGGCGACCGGAACCAGGATTGGAGTTTCGACCTCGACAAAACCACGGCTGTGCATGAATTCCCGCATGGCCCTGACCACGTGTGAACGTAGCAGGGCGTTTTTCATGGCTCGTTCGTTGGAAATAAGGTCGAGATAGCGCTGCCTGAACCTGACTTCCTGGTCCTGCAAGCCGCCCCACTTATCGGGCAGGGGTCGCATCGATTTGGTCAAGACAGTGATCTCGGCGGCCGCGACGCTGATCTCACCGCGCCGGGTCCTAATGACCGCGCCCTCGACACCGATGATGTCGCCGATATCGAGCAGGTCGATGATTGCGTAGGCTTCGTCGCCCATGGTGTTCTGGCGGGCGAATATCTGTACTGATCCGGTACCATCTTTCAGGTCGATAAACGATGCCTTCCCCTGCCCGCGCCGGGCCATTATTCGGCCTGCTACCCGGATGGCCTCCGTTTGCGGGTGGTCATCTTCGTTGGTGGAGGCAGTCTCAAGTTTTTCGAACAACTCTGCTGCTTCGGCGGTCGTGTGAGTGCGATCGAATCGGGGCGGGTAGGGGTCGATCCCCTGCGACCTGAGTTGAGCCGCTTTGGCCAGCCGGTCGCTGATAAGTTTTTGTTCGCCGATCTGCTGTTCTGGCTGTTCTATTGGTTCTTCTGGCGTCATAAATTTTCGGCTTTTGGGCGCACGCGCGGTCTGGGAATATTTTCAGACCCGGTGGTGCGCCGATTCATTCTAAGGCAGGCCCGCAAACGATTCAGCGTCTGACTCAAATGTCTGCTCGATTTCATTACGGGATTTTGCGTGAGTGGAAGTTTTTTTGGCAGGTAGTGAGGCTACGGCAACTGTTGCAGAGGCTTCGGAACATTCCCCCTCAACCTAACCTTCTCCCCGGGGGAGAAGGCACTCGCGAACAACCTGCACGCCGTAGACCTGCCCGCGGGCGCACACCCAAAAAAGTTCACGCGAGGGTGCTAGCGTTCCTGACACCGCATTCCCGATTGAATAGCCCGAAACCTGTATTGCCCCACGATGGTCGCTAAATCGGCCTATCGTGAATAATCGGGTTTCACCCAAAGATATCGGGGATACCGGAGCGGGTCCGGAGCGAAATGAGCAGCAGGCGCAGAGGGTCGTCAACATCCAGGCGAGCGTCTGGTGGGATTTCTCTCCGCCCGACCACATCCAGGGTGCGGTCGGCAATTTTCTCGATGCTGGGGCCGACTGGTCCGGGCGGATTTCGAGTCCTCGACATATATGCCGGAACCGGGGCACTCGGGATTGAAGCGTTACAACGGGGTGCTGCAAGCGCTATGTTCGTAGAACAAAACTCGCGGCAGTGCGAAGTAATCAAAGGGACTCTGGAACGAAACGGATTGGCAATGCAGGGAACTGTTCGAAGGGGTAGCGCGCTAACTGCAGTCGGGAGACTGACAGGCGAGTTCGACCTGATTTTTGCCGATCCTCCGTACGCCCTGAACGAATTTGAAGAGTTGTTTTTGCGGGTCGATTCGGCAGGTTTGATTGCGCCGGACGCAATTGCGTTTCTCGAGCATTCGAAGATGACCGAGTTGCCGGACGCGCTGCCGGGTCTGAGCTTGTCAACAACCCGAAAATATGGCGATTCCGCAATCTCGGTCTATCGGGCCCAAGCCCTGGACGCAGCGCCTGCGGGGCCCGCGCCGGAGGGGAACTAGATGGCAAAGGCAATCTATCCGGGCACATTCGACCCCCCCACCAACGGTCACATCGACATCGTCGAAAGAGCGGCGAAGGCCGTCGACTTTCTGACAGTGGCGGTGGTCGAACTGTCGTCGAAATCCACGTTGTTTTCGGTCGACGAGCGGGTTGCTATGTTCGCCGAATCCGTGGCGCACCTGCCGAACGTTTCGGTGCAGTTGTATTCGGGTCTCACCGTTGATTTCGCGCGCGACCTGGGTGCAAGCGTGATCGTGCGTGGCCTGCGCATCACGAGCGATTTCGAGTATGAGAGTGAAATGGCACTAATGAACCGCAGGATGGCTGGAGACGTTGAGACGATCTGCCTGTTCAGCTCACTGGAATTCCAGATCCTGAGTTCATCGAGAGTGAAGGAAGTGGCAGCGCTCGGCGCAGATGTGTCGGACCTGGTGCCACAGAACGTATGGGGGCCTCTGGTTGAGAGGCTCAAGAAAAGCCAGAAAAATTAGCTGGCAAGTAGTTTGTCGACACGCATGGAGGCACCAATGACAATCATGACGCAACTCGAAGACCTTGAGGCGATGATCACCGGAGGTCGAGTACCGGGGACGGCCCGGACGCTGCTGAACCTGGCGAAGGTTACGACGGTCATCAACGAAGTGAAGGCCGAACTGCCGACCCAGATCAATGAGGCCGAGGGGATCGTTCGGCAGAAGGAAGCGATCATCAAGCAGGCCGAGCTCGAAGCCCGCAGGATTCGCGCCTACGCCGACGAGGAAGCGACGACCATTCGCCAGCTGGCAGAAGAACAGTCGAGCACGCTGCTCACGTCTTCACAGGCTGAGGCCCACAGGATGGTCGAGAATACCGAGATCACCCGGGTCGCCACTGAGAATGCAGCTGCGACCGAGTCTGAGGCCAGGACCCGGGCCGGCGAGATGATCGATGATGCCGAGAACCGCGTTAATGGAATCTTGAACGAAGCGAATACGCAGGCTGATCAACGCCGCAAGGGTGCAGACAACTACGTCCGTGAGGTTCTGTTTGCGCTTGAGGAGCGGGTCGCCGACACGCTGGGCCAGGTGCGGGGCGGTATCGACCTCCTCGATGCACGACCTGCCGTGAACGTCGCAGACTAGGTCGCTTGCGACAGTTCCTCCGGGAGGATTTGTGCCGACTGAATCGATGACGCCGAGCGGTGTCAGGTGTAGGTCGTCTCGTGTGATCGCTATGGTGTATCCCGTGGATTCGCTTCCAGTGCCTGAGTGCGGCTGCGGTGAGGGTCGCCATTTACAGCTGACTAATCAACCACACAGTCCTGTGCGCAGCGGGTCTAACAGAATCCGGGCTGCACAGGGCAGTGTTGTTTAGTCGAAGTCGCCAGATCGCTACCGTCCCGCTGGTTCATGTGCGTTCAATTCGTATAATCGTTAGATGTTTATTGGCGATGTTGAAGTAAAAGGCCTTGCGCGACTCGCCCCCATGGCCGGAATTTCCAATGCCCCATATCGCCTTGTGGCGTGGGAGTGTGGGAGCGCGCTGACCACCAG